>Ga0160422_10000766_pt1 | contig 19717 bp, 17 predicted proteins | sample Fk160mmetaG_FD_108192 | JGI IMG/M metagenome (GOLD analysis project Ga0160422, IMG submission 108192) | Marine microbial communities from the Central Pacific Ocean - Fk160115 60m metaG | ecosystem: Environmental > Aquatic > Marine > Oceanic > Photic zone | place: The Central Pacific Ocean... | reverse complement strand
TTTTGCGGCACGGGTCAATTTTGAACGCATCCAACCCAGCGTCATCATGCCGCGCATGGCGTTGATGGACTCGATAAAATGAACGGGGTTGCTGCCCAACTGGGCGTGGTTGCGAATGTCCTCCTCCAAATCCTCGAGCACCTCGGCGTACAGAAACAACAGCTCGTCAAGCGCATCCTTGGTCACCGTCATCCTGGCGATGCTCCTCGCCATCGACAGCATGGCGGTGTGGGTGACCAAGCCGCCTGCCTGGCTGGCGACGAAGTCGTCCACGGCGTCGGCCTCTGGCGGCTCTTCGCCCTCTTCCTGACCCTCAGCCGGTTTCATGTTGAGCAGCGCCCTGTCGAGGTGGCGGGGTTTGATGGTCGCCACGCGATCCCGCTCGGCGGCTTCTGCCGCATGACGGAGAACTTGCGAAAGATAGCTCTCCAGGTGATCGATACCGGCTTGGACGGCGGCGGAGCCCACGGAATCAACGCTGTTGATGCGGTCGATCATCAACTCGCGCGTTCGGTTGTAATTGAGACGGCTGCGACGAGGGTCGTCCAGCGTCTTCCGTTCCGGATCTTGGGCGAGGGTTTCCTCTTCCATTCTCGGAACCAGCCGGTCGAGCTCTTCGCAAAGCAAGGTGACCAGACGGGTTTTGACGTCGCCGGCCAAACGCATGGTGGTGTAATGCGTAGAAACCGCGGCAATATGACTGCTCGAGTAGGGTTTGGCGACCATGGTTTCCGTTGATGCCCTGCCGCCCTTGAATGATGTGGTGACGCAGCATGAGCGAAACCAAGCCGTTCGCCATGGGTGCTGGTCTGTTCAAGGGCGCCCGTGTTCACCATTCCATGACCCAAGGAAGGGCCCCGTCGGCCGTGATGGGGCGCATGCCTTCTTCGTCTCGAACCCAAGTGTCTTCGCTGCCGATGCTGCCGTCGACATAAACGGCTTTTGGCTCGATGGCCATCGTGCCGCCCACCGGAAGGGGGCTGTCAAAACCAGCGGCGACCACCGGTGTCTCGTCAAGTTGCAACCCGACCGAATGGCCGAGGAAGCGGCTCTGATCGGGCTGCATGCCCATCAAGTGGTCAGCGTAGCCAAGCTCGGTGGCCAGGTCGTGACCAGCTGTCCATGCCTGGCTGCAAGCGAGGCCTTGGTCAAGCACGTCAACGACTTGCTCTTTCACGGTCAACATGTCATCGAGGCGTTCCTGCCATCCGTCGTTGAGTTGCCCGGCAACGAACATGCGTGTCGCGTCGACAACATAACCGCGATGCGCATGAACCAAATCGACGAGCACCGGCTCGCCTTTTTTCACCCGAGTAAAACCCGCACCCATTCCGCTCATCGGATGAGGCCCCGTGCCGCCAATGGCGGAATCAAAGAACGATGGGACGCCACCGGCTCGTCCAGCCACCACCACGCCGCGGTCGCACTGGAGTGGGAAGCGTCGCATCTGAACGCTGCCGCCAAAGCCTTCGCTCCGACTTACGGCCTCAGCAGCGGCGACCATGTCAAGTTCGCTCACGCCTTCGCCACCAACGGCATGAACGGCTTCAAACATGCGAATTTGAACAGAGGCTCCTACCTCCATTTGCTCGAGTTCCCATGCTGATTTTACCTCGCGTTGACGATGAATAACCCCGGTGGCGTCGCCACAGGTTCCGAGAACGGACAGTGCCGAGGCGAACCGGGCGCTAAACGTGCCCGGTGTTTCGCTCAACTGAAGAGCAGGTGCTTGGTCAACGCCTTCACTTTGCAATGTTTCTGCGAGCCGGGACAACCTCGGAAACGCCACGATACGGTGCGGTGCATCGTCCCCTCCGGCTTCCCATGTTGCCCGGCGCAATGAACGACGCACGAAAGCAACCGGTCCATCACCGCCTGCCTCTTCGCTGCCGCCGTAGCCTTTGGCGGGGACGAAAAGCGAGCCGTCTTGACGGCCGCCTGCATAATAGTAGAGGTCAACAGGATGTTGTATCAGCGCCCCCGGCAGCCCCGCCGCCGCCAGCATTTCGGCGAGGTTTGCCTGACGAGTGGCCAGTTCAGCCACCGGAACCCTCCAGTCTTCGCCGTCCGGTCCAGTGATGTCAGATGTTGACCATGAGGTCATGTTGGAGGGTAAGCGCCCCCGTTCAAAACCCATTCCCTTCTGTCATGGGTGAGAGCCAGAACTACAAACCGTAACCGTGAATTGAACTTCATGGCCGAGGGCGGGAAGCGCATTCGTCTTCGGTCTGTTGGCCTCATCATTGGGTTTCTGATCTTCGTTGTTGGCGTGGTGTTGACCGAGAGTGACATCAACGAACTGGGGTACGGGTCGGAAGGCACGTTCACCGTTGGCCCGACCGATAGCGGCACCAGCGTCATTGTTTTGGTAGAGAACACCGAATACAACTGCGAGGCTTTCCAGTTTGACCTCGTTAACGATGAAGATGAAATCCAGCCCGTCGAGAAAACCGACTGCACCCTGTGGACTGCTGCCGACATGTACCAGTACAAACTAGGGACGCTGGCTGAAGACGACTACAAATTCATAGCCAGTGATGAGGTCTCCATCGTCGCCGTTGAAGGCGATTTAGGCGAATACATGGAAGACTACGCCCTTGGAAATGCTCTGGCCGATATTGGGGGAGGTATCTGCTGTTTGAGTTTCGTCGTGCCGATGTTCTTGGCTCGGTTCAAGTTCTACACCGTTGATACAGGCGACCAGATGGGTTTCGTCCACATGCCACCACCGGTTGCTGAACCGACGCCGTATGCAGAGCCTCTCCAAGAGTTGACCCCTACCAACGCATCGGTGGAGGAAAAACACGAGCCGCAAGCACCCCTTGAGGAGGAAGACCAACCTGAGGCAACCGGTTCCTTTTGGGGTGGCCTCGGTGAAGACTGACGGCTGAAACGTCGAGCCTGTCGGCCGAAGGTGAGGGGGCGCCATTGCCCCCCTCTTGTCCGAGATTGTGCTCGGCCACGTCTGTTTTGGAAAACACCAGACCTCAACGGTAGCGAATGTTTTGTTCCCGAAGGAACGCCACAAAGTGCCTCATGTGCCGTGCGTGCTCACGTCGAAACCGCTGCGTGATCACCAACACGTTTGGAGCGCCGGTAGCGTCGTCAAAACCGCGTGGTTGTTCTCGCAGAAGCGCCAACAAGCGCTGGTTCTTCAGCGCCAATGCCTCGCCTTCACACGTGCAGTGTCGAAACTTTCGTTCCGGTCTTTCAGGAACGAAACCCCGAGAGGTGTGTTCGTTACTCGCGTTGCTGCGGTTTTTCTTAGGTTGCGCCTGACGGTGCTTTCGTTCGTTGAAGTTCTCCATCCGACCCGTGTGTCGATTAAAGCGCCGTTGTTTGTTTGGCCCGATGTTTCCCCGTTTCTTTTTTCTGTTACCCATGTCTTTCACCTGCTTTGCCTTCTATCTGCACAGAACCGCTCAACTGCAGATTTGAGTCTGCAGCGGCGATTCCGCAATTAGGCCTTATCTAAACGCAGGATCTGTGGGTGTTCGGTGGCATGTTGGGCACCTCTAGCATGTTACATTGGACTCCAGCCTATTTAAACCTTCCATATCAGGGACGAAGGTTCTCTGAGAACATCTGAACCTGCCAAACGCTGTCCTGCTCAGGCATTCAGCGTGTCAAGGTCGGGCGTTGCGGTCCGGTCCAATCGCTCCTCGGCAATGGCGCAGTATTCTGGAGACAGGTCGATGCCAAAATACCGGCGACCGTGTTTTTTGGCCGCCACGCAGGTCGTTCCTGAACCGTTGAACGGATCCAGCACCACATCACCTGCAAAGGAATACATCTCCAAGCAACGCCTGGGCAGTTCGACCGGGAACGGTGCCGGATGCTTCACCCTAGAGGCCCGCTCGGTCGCAAACGACCAGATGGACTTCGTGTGTTGAATGAAATCGTCTCGTGAAACGGTGTCGATGCGCCCTTCGTCCCGTTCCGACTTGGTTCGGGGTAGCTTGTAGTCGCCTTTGGAAAACACGAGCAAGTATTCGTGCACGTCCCTCAGGCATGGGTTGGAGGCCGATTGGAACGAGCCCCATGCACACGAGGACCCTGCGCTGGCCGATTTGTCCCAAATGATTTCTCCACGCATCAGAAACCCAATTTCTGCCATGATGATGTTGATGTGGGACGAGAGCGGAATGTAGGGCTTGCGGCCAAGATTCGCCACGTTCACCACCATGCGCCCCCCGGGAACGAGGACCCTGTAGCATTCGGCGAACACGTCGTGTAACATCGTGAGGTACTCCTTCAACGACAGGTCCTCATCGTAATCTTTCGAGGCGTTGTAAGGAGGGGAAGTGACGACCAGGTGGACGCAGTTTTCGGGAAGCGGGAGCGAACGCGAATCCCCGCACATGACGGTATTGGCGTGTTCTTCGGGAAAGGGTTGGGCCTTCCCAACGTCCCTTGAACTGACCAACCCCTCGTTCAGCCGACTCGTGTAGTAGGTCGTTGCGTCATGACCCTCTCGTCGAGAGACCCCAAAAGACGAGGTCGCCGTGGAAGCGCGACGGCGTGGACCGGCCAACGGTGTGTCGTCTTTTGACAACTCTTCGGCCATGCCGGTCAAGGGCGTCGCGGGCCTTATCACCTTTCGCGCTCATCTGAGGAAGGAGGCGCGCGTCTTACGACCTTTTGCAAGAACCCGGTGGGCTGTTTCCCTGCGTCAAGAGGAGGGATGAAAAACCGAAGGCGCTTGGAAAGGTTTGATGGCAAAGGTCCTGACCTTGGACGATGTCAACGTGGACGGCAAGACCGTCCTGCTTCGCGTGGACATCAACAGCCCTCTCGACCCGGCGACCAAGGCGTTCCTTGACGACACACGGATACGGGCCATCTTGCCCACGCTGCAAAAGCTCGTCAGAGCGAAGGTCATCATTTTGGCGCATCAGTCCCGCCCCGGTAAGGACGATTTCACCAGCACGCTCGGCCACGCTCGAGAGTTGGGTCGCCTCCTCGGTCGGCAAGTCCGCTGGGTGGACGACATCCACGGCCCGAAGGCGATGAACGCCATCGAAGCCTTGGAACCCGGGCAACTGCTGATGTTGAACAACGTGCGCATGGATGATGAAGAGCTGGCTGTCACCGGGGATTTGCTGGCGATGGGCGAGACCCGCCTCGTTCAGCGCCTGGCCAGCGTAGCCGACCTCTTTGTCAACGATGCCTTCGCCTGCGCTCACCGCTCAACGCCTTCGATCGTCGGCTTCACCGGCTTGCTTCCGTGCGTGGCCGGCGAACTGATGGGAAATGAAATCCGCAAGTTGGACCATGCGCTTGAGACACCCGTTCGCCCGTGCCTTGCCGTCCTTGGCGGGGTCAAAGTTGACGATTCCATTCAAGTGGCCAACAACATGCTCAGCAACGGGATCGCTGACGCCTTATGGCCAACCGGCGGGGTGGCCAACCTGTTGCTCGACTTGGCAGGCTACGACATCGGCGAGCCGAATCGCACGTTCCTGAAGAAAGAGCTGGGGGGCAACTGGTCAACCACCATCACCCTCGCCAAGTCCCTGATTCAGACCTACGGAGACAAAATCCACCTGCCCGTCGATCTGGCTGCGAACATTGAGGGCAACCGGGTTGACATTCCGCTCAAGGACTTCCCAATAGAAGCCCCGTTCTGGGACATCGGCATCAATTCCGTGTTCCACCTCTCGGCCGCCATTCGTCAAGCGGGCACCATCATACTCAACGGACCGTCGGGCGTGTTTGAAAACCCCGACTTTGCACTAGGAACCATTGAGACGCTCAACGCTTGTGCAGAGTCTGATGGGTTTGCCGTCATGGGTGGCGGGCACACCGCCACGCTCGTCGCCCAGCGAGGCTTAGCGGCAAAAATGGGCCACGTGTCAACCGGAGGCGGTGCCTGCCTGGACTACATCGCTGGACGGCCGCTTCCTGGCATCGTCAGCCTTGAGCAAAGCGCCGTGGCGTTTGGCATCAACATCAGCAAGCCCGAGACAAGGCTGTGATGGAGCCACTGGGGAGACTCGAACTCCCGACCTTCTGATTACGAATCAGATGCTCTACCAACTAAGCCACAGTGGCGGCAAACCTGCGGCCGCTTCAATCAATCATAAGCCCCTCGGTGCGAACCTCACCGTTCATGAATCATGGCGAACACGCCGTACCATGAGCGATGCCCCCGTCCGCTACCGTAACGCGGTGCTTTACGACCACGATGGGGTGAAGGTCATGGGCGACGTGTTGCTCCACGCCGACGGGTCATGGACCCAGTCCAACGGTGATGAAGACGTTGCGCAGGACATTGACGGTTCCAAGCGGCTTATCACGCGCAGTTTTCAGAACTGGCACACCCACTTGGCGATGCAACTCAACGCTCGCGATTTCAGCGATGGCTACCCGCTCCACCGCTGGCTCAACGAGGCCATTTTTCCAACAGAAGCCCGCATCACACCGGATTACGTTCGCATCGGCAGCCGTTCCGCTGCTGCTGAGATGATACGAACCGGAAGCACGTTCTCAGCGGACATGTACTTCTTTCCAAGCGTAACAGGTGAAGTGCTCACCAACGCTGGCCTGCGCGGTCTTGTCGGTGGTCCAGTCAGCGACGCCGCCCTGCCAAGCCACCCCGATGCGGGGTCGGCGCTCAACGAGCTTGACGGCCTTCTCGCTTCCAACAGGGAGGAAGATTTGGTGCAATACGCCATCGCCACCCACTCTGTTTACCTGTGCAACGAAGAAACGTTGCGTCGCGCCTCGGAACTCGCAGAAAAGCGGAGCGGGCGCCTCCACATCCATGTCAGCGAGACCCGAAAGGAAATCGCAGATCTTCACGCCAAGACCGGGATGTACCCGGTGGAGTACCTTGACGCTATCGATTTCTTTCAACCAGGAACGATTTGTGCGCATGCTTCTTGGGTCAAGAAAAACGAAATCCGCACGCTGAAGAAGCACGAAGCCATTGCCGTCCATTGCCCGTCATCAAACATGAAACTCGCCTGTGGAGGCACGCTTTCTCTGCCAGCGTACCTCGAGGCGGGGGTCGATGTCCGAATCGGGACCGACGGTGCTGCCTCCTCTGGAAGCGGCCTCAACATGCAAGCTGAAGCGCGTTTAGCGTCGTTGCTGCAGCGACACGACCATTGGGACGCCACGCTGTTGACGGCCGCTGAAACCATGAAAATGGCCACAAAGGGCAGCAAGGATTGGGCCGTATGGGACCTCAACGATGTGCGCATGCGCCCCAGAGGGCGGTCGGACAATCGCCATATCGGCAACCTCGTGTTCAACGGAGCAACCTGCCTCGACCTTTGGGTCAACGGTCAACCCATCCGAAGGGACGGTGTTACACTGACGTTGGATGAAGAAGCTGTCATCAACGATTTGGATGCAGCCGTGGTCTCGTATTATGAGGATGTAGAGTGATCACTCAACCCGAGAGTAGGCAAAACCCGCCACGCCAAGAAGGGCGAACAAGAAATAACTGGCAAACCCCGCTCGCAGGTTCACTTCGTACGCCATGTTGACCTCTGTTCCAGCCGGGAGAGGTTGGTCAGCTTTGCCGATACCTGCGTAGTGCGTTCCTGAAATTATGTCCCATGAGAGCCCCTCCTCGCCGTTTTGACCAAGCGCCAACACGTCAGGATCGTAAGCAGTGCAAGCGTTGGATGTGCCGGGATTGGATAGAATTGGAGAGGTTGATTCGCACCGCTGTTTTTCGTTTTCATCCACAATCACGACATAGATATCGTTGCGGTCCCAAGTTAATGTCAGACGGGCAGAGATAAACGTGCTCAAGCCGTTTTCCGGAAGGGGTTCATCGGCGAAGAACGTACGGTCCGGGACGTTGGGTGTCGGAATGCCTTCCACATCGCCGTTGAGCGTCAGGCCCACCGAACCCCCTACGGTCAACAGGACGCAAAGCCCGACGAGAGCGTAACCAATTTTCTGTTGCTTTCTCAACGCTGCTCACCTCGAATCGCTCATGCAACGCCCGATGTCAACTCAGTCATCGTCGTCGGACTTTCGCTTGACGGCTCGTCGCTTGACCGGCGCTTTACGTGGCGCCGCTCGCCGACCAACCTTGCGAACGGGGCGCTTTCGTGGTGCCTCATCCTCATCGTCGTCGTCGTCATCGTCGTCGTCATCGTCGTCGTCATCGTCGTCATCATCGTCGTCGTCTTCTGGTTCCGGCTTCTTCCTTCGTCGGCGCTCCTTGCGCTGAACGACGTTGATGGAGAACGGGTCGTCTTCTTCATCGTCTTGGACATTGCCTACGGTAATCGACGCAGGAGCATCGTTGTCTGCAGCAGCGGCGACGGCGCTCCCCGTACCGGTCACGGCGTCCATGTCCAAATCTTGGCTGGTGCCAATGAATTCGGCCATCCAGGAGTCATCGTCTTCGTCGTCCCCACGCTTCTTTTTCGGCCCGGACATGCTGGTCTGAATGATCACCAGAGACACGATGATGGCCAGCAAATTGACGGCTGCAAGAATCCACACCAGCACGTAGGGCGGATCGCTGTAAGAAGGCGTGATGGCTTCGGGTTCCAAAGCCGGCTTGACCGATTCGGTATACGCACAAATCGTGGTACCGTTTTCTTGATCCACCTCACAGGTGTCGACAATAAAGTCCACGTTCTGAGATACAACGTTGCCCGCTCCGTCCGTGGCTCGCACCGACACCCGGTGTTCTCCCGGATAGAAATCACCGCCACTCAACACCATGCTGGCGGAGACGGATTTGGTGTCGCCGTCAGGATAACTCAACCCCGTGAGGTAGAACCACGCGCCCTGGCGCGTGTCGCCGCCAATCCCGCGGTAATGGTAGGTGATTCGGTATTCAAAATTCGTGATGACCACATCGTCTTGAGCCCCGGCGAGGATGGTGATGTCCTCTCCAAGAAGGTACTTCGAGCCGTCGGTGTACGGGGTCGGTGAGAAGAGGTTGACCGTCGGGGGTTTGGCATCAATGGACAAATGATCCCAACTTTGGTTGACCGTGTTTGATGATTCGTCCTCCATCAAGACATAAACGGTCATGTTGCCCGCATCGGAGGCACTTGAGATGCTGAAATCGTATTCGTAGAGTGGGCCCAACTCCGGGTTGTTCCGGTTGTCGTTCAACAGGGTGAGCGGTTCATCATCACCGGTGAGCGCCACACCGTTTGACGTGATGATGTAGACCGTCGGTGTGGTGCCAAGGTCTTCGTTAACCTGCACGCGAAGCGAGTATTGGCCTGCCACCAAGGTGGTGCTGTCGTATTCAACGCCATCAGAACCCTGCACGGTCAGTTCAGCTGCGGGCAGGAGGGTGTCCTCGGCCACCTTGAACGCATTGCCACCGAAACCAGCGAAGATTTCTCCGTTGAAGTTGCCGTACTCATCGGTGATGGTGACAGCGTACCAAACATCACGGTCGACGTCAAGAGGAATGGAAAATTCTCTGGTCAGCGTGTCGCTGGTGACAAGCGAGGCGTCCACGTCCGCCAGCACGAGTTCCCAGCCGTCACCGTCGACGTTGGAGACATCGTTTTCGTTCTCCCCAAACGGTTCACCGTAATGGCGCCAAATGGCGTAGCTTTCGTTGTTTTCGTCCTCGTTGAACCACTCTAGGCTGACCTGATTCAGCGAACCGATGGAAAACGCGTTCTTGATTCGAGGCGGGTTTGGTGCGCGGGTGTCCTCAAACGGCACTTGGAAGAAGTTCTGAACCAGGCCGGTGTAATGGTAGGTCCCGTTGATGTTGCCATAGAGGGCTTCTGATGTTACGAAGTAAAACGAGTTGGTGCGGTATTCATCAGCAGGCACTTCGACGTCGAAGTACCCGATGCCGTCACCAACGGTACCGAGGTACATCATCGTCTCGTTCTCGACAAACTGTCCGGCTATGACCCGATAGGTCGTGTACCAGATGTGGTAGATTTCGCCTTCGATGCCGAGTTGGTCGGTCCATGAGACCCTCGTGGTTCGGTCGCCGATGAATTCAGCATGCACGTTGGTTGGTTCCGCAACCCATCCGTAAAACGCATTTTCCTCAATGCCGTTGGTGCAGGCGTCGCTGGTGGTGTTGGTGTTGATGACCCCCGTTGCGTCCATGGTGACGACGCAGTAGTAGGAGTACCCCAGATAGCCCTGAGGCACTTGAACTTGGTAGGAATTGATGCCTTCCAAGATGCCTTCGACCAGCAACGACACGTCGTTTCTCAGGATGGTGGAGAAGGGTTGATCGGAGCGGTACACGCGATATGTTTCGCCGGTTTCAGCGGCGACGTCACCCCACGTTATGGTGGTGGTGCCGGTCCCGTCCGTGTTCGATGAGAATTCTGCAGAGAGAAGGATGGGTTGGTCCGGTGGACGGTTGTCCTCCGTCAGCGGGTCGGCCATGGTGTTCTGGCCAACGAAACGGATGTCTTCGTAATCCTCACCCGCCTCGGTGTAATTTGGCAGGAGGTAGGTGATGGAATAGTAACTGCTGCGCTGCGTGTTGGCGGGGACGTTCACGACGTACGAGGTTTCGGTGGGACCAAGGGTGGCGATGGGCGTTTCTTGGTCAACGAGGTAAGAACCGAGTTCCCTGGTGATTTCGTAATTTGTGCGCCAAATACGTATTTGCAGGGCATCGGGACCGCTGGCGGGAAGAATGTTGTTGATGGAGTTGTAATTGAGCCACGTCAGCGTGGTCTGGCTGGTGGAGGCGTCGAACTCGGCTGAAATGATGAACGGTGTGTAGACGCTTCTGGTGATCTCGACCACCGGTTCGTAGGTCTGCGAGCCGTTGAACAACAATTCTGCTGCTTCCGTACCGTTGGGCAGCGAAGTGGTGATGGCGTAGTAGAAGCTGCCGTTGGTTCCGGGTTGAACAGGGAAGACGATGCTGTGACCGGGGTGTGTCCCGCCCTGACAGTTGAAGGGGTTGCCACCGGTGGTTCCGGCGTCACAAGCATCGATTTGGGCAAAGGACTCCAGCGAGGCCAGGTTGGTTTCGGTGATGGGCATGCTGTGCCTGTACAGGTTGTATGTGGCGCTAAAGAGGCCCTGGAGTTCGGTGCCCGTGGTGGCGATGTTGTCCCACGTGATGAGGGTTGTTTCCGATTCGTCGTCGAAGGTCGCCTGGATGTTTTGCGCTTGCAGGTTTTCGGGCAGACCTTCGCTGTCCTCTGCGTGCACAGCGCCCAATGGAGCGACCGCAAGAAGCATGACTGCCGTTAAAATGACGGCGCGCAGACCACCGTTTCGTTCAGCCGTAGGACTACCCATCATGAAGTATGTCGCCATCGTCCGTTATGACTATGTCGCTTGTTGGACAGGAAAACGGTTGATGTGTGGAGCGAAACGAGGTCGCCAAGAACGACCGTCAATTGGACGAATCCTTCACGTCAGGCTGAGGGAGCGGATCCTCAACATCCATCCGCTGAATTTCGCCCTTGGCCTGCAAGAATCGAACGCTAAAGGTCCACACACCCCCGATGGCTGAAACGAACACGATGAGGCTCAACGGGTTGACGAGGAGATGGTCAAACCAGCCGGGGTAGGTGGTTTCCACCGTCCAACCGGCAAGCAACATAACGCCCATAGCGACCAACGACAGCAACGTCAGAATGGTGCGGTCTGCCCGTGAGAAACCACGGTAATTTCTCGAACCCGTCACCGCTTGGGCTTGGGTTCCCATGTACGAACCCATCAGGGTGAGGAAGGCGGCCGCAAAACCAAGGGTGACGTCGCCCACAAACACCGAGGCGCTGATGCAAACCACCCAAACGGCGTCAAGCACGCGGTCGATGGTGTGGTCGAGGTAATCGCCCCACCGGGTAACCTCACCTTTGGCTCTGGCGAGCGAACCGTCCAAACCGTCAAACAACATGGCCAGAGCGATCATCAGCGCACCGCCGATCAGCCACCAACCGCCCGATGCCTCGTCGGGCGCATACATCGCCAGCAAACCACCGGCGACGCCAAGCGGGAGGGCCATCCAAGTCACGGTGGCGGGTGAAAACGCAGAAAACATCTGCAGAACCGGTTGAAGCCAAGCCTCCCAGCGACGTCGCAGTTTCTCAAGGGCCATAGGGGCACGATTTCAGAACAGGTGTTATGGTTTGTGGAGGCGAAGGCCCTCACTCCAACGATTCAACGAGCCAATCGATGGCTCCGGGCGCTTGTGCAGCAGCGGGTTGAGATGCAAGTTGGCTCGCCACCCAGTCAACGACACGCTCCACGAGAGCACCCGTTTCCAAAGCGGAGCTGTCAAGCTCGATAAGCGGGGTTTGAATCTCAAACTCAAGAATTTCAGACCAGTGTCCAGCGAGCATCTCCCACTCAACGTTGTTTTGAACCTTGATTGCTGGGTAGCCGCGCAACTCCAGCCGCTGCCTCAACGGCGAGGGGTGGCATCGCAACAACACGATGCCATCCACGTCCAAAAGGTGAGCAAGGTGACCGTCGATCAAATGAAGGCCTTCAGTAGGGGCGGACCACGCCTCGGCAAGCCGGTGAATGTCGACCGTGTTGGCACCGTCCGTCTCGTCCACCCCACCCAAGCAACGGTGTTGCTCAGCGAGTTCACGGACGGACGAAACCGTCCAGCCTCGCTCCTTCATCGCCTCGCATAAACTGCTCTTGCCCGTGCCGGGCGTTCCGGAAACCGCGAGCGTCAGGGGCTTGGCCATGCTCATTCCAGGGCGTGTCTGGTCCATAAACGAAGAAGGCACAAGCGGCACTGAACAGCAAAGCCATGATAGCCAAGGGGGTGTTCAGACACCACGATAGCATGTTTGGGATGCAGGACCCCGCCCAGACATTGCACCAGATAGAACGCTACGTCCAAGAGGGAAGATTGGAACTTTCTGAAGTCATGGCCACGCAATTTTGCGAGATGATGTTGGCCAACAAAAAACGCGACGCGCAACAACAAATCTTCCTGCTGAAGGGCCTCCGTTTGATGTGCGATGTTTACCTTCTGAGGGACAAAGCCGCTCAAAGCATGGCCACCATAAAACGGATGCACGGGGAACGAAAGACGCTTGAAAGAATCCTGAGGAAGCACGCACCCGACATGCTGCAAGCGATGCAGCCCGAGCACGAAGATCACCTGCGAGCGGGCAGGCTTTACGCTGCCGCCGGCAAAGCCAGAGCGGCTTCCAAGGCGTTTGGGAAGTGCGAGAAATTGGCGCCCGGCCATCTTCTTGCTGCCGTGTGTGCCGTGGAAACGATGGCGAACAAAGCGCATACTGAGCGGCTTCTTGAAGCGATTCAACAGGCCGGGGACGTCATCCAAGCCAACGGTCAGTTCCAACTCGAACCGAAGGGTTCGGCCCCGGTCCTGCTCGACACGGTGGTCGCCACGCTTCAGCGGTGCGCCACCGCACAACCCGGCTACATCGGCAAGTGCCAGACGGCGGTGGAGCGGTTGGAAGGGCAACGGGCAGCGATCATCGCAGGCGAGCAGGCGGCAAACGCTCGTCTCCAGTCGGCCCTCGACAGTCTGCAACCAAAACACGACTACTATCAGTACGGATGATGGTAGCGAGGGATGGATTTGAACCATCGATCTCCGGGTTATGAGCCCGACGGGATATCCAGACTACCCCACCTCGCTACCCTGTGCGCCATCGTTCACCGTTTTCAAACCACCGTCCTTTCCGGGTCATCAAAACGGGTGGTTTCATGTGGTAGCAGGTGCTCCACGCATCATGCGAGCCAAAGACGGGTGGGCGATGTTGGTCGTCGTCATCTTGTGTGCAGGCTCCTTGACGGGTTGCCTCTCGGGCGAGGACGAGAGCGATGAGCGAAACCCGATTCAAATGAACGTCCATTACGATGCTACGGCCGGCATCATCACCGAACGGGTACAGAACGGGGCTGTGCTTTCTCAAAACGGGGTGGAATTGGCGTTTGATTTTGCCCGAGTGACGTCGAACGCCGGGAACATGGAAACGTTCACGCTCGACCCGGGGGACGACGTTGACGGTTCCAACAGCATCACCGTCCAAGCCAACGAACAGGCGGAAATCACCTACACCTACCAAACCCACGGTCTCTTCACGGCCTTGCTGTCGGCGACCGACGAAAACGAGAACGAAGCATCTATTGAGCTCGTCATTCGAATCGAGAAGGAGATTGATTGGACGCAATCCAACACGGATGAACCCGACAGCATGTACCTTCCCACAACGCCAGATTGCGAGTGCAAAGGGCCGGAGCGTCTCGTCATCGACTCAACCATCGGCAACCCAAACGACCTCTTCGGAGGCACACCGGTGACCGTTACATGGCACCTGGACAACCCGGATGGGGAGGAGCAAGCGTTCCACACCGAACAAATCGGAGAGGGCCAGGAGGCTTCTTGGGAACACAGCCAATACAACATCAACGACGGCACATGGGCGCTGAATGTTTCCATTGATTCAGGGAACGATTCGCTCAACCTTCACCACATCGTGCTGATCGCTTACGAAGCCGAAGAATCCCCGCCAAACCCGCTTGTCGCTGAAGCCACGACCGAGGATTAAATTCACTTTCATTTTGGGTAAATCAAAACGAAAAGTGAACGGAACGCAACACTGAACCGCTGCTACCGTTCGCGTTAGCTGTGTTTTTGGTCCGCCTTCATCGGCTCCCGTCCTTCGTCCCTTCATATACAGAAGCACGCTGGTGAGGGTTGAAGGGATGAAGAATGCCAACAAAATCGAAGAAAAAAGCGAGTATTGAAGTTGAAAAGAATGAAGCACCTGTGGAAGAAGAGGATGTTCTAATGACCGAAGAGGAAGAGGTCAAGGTGACCATTGAAGATCTGCCAGGCGTTGGGCCGGCGACAGCGGAAAAGTTGCGAGAAGCAGGTTTCGAAGAACTCCTTGGTTTGGCCGTGATGTCACCGGCTGACCTTGCAGAAGAAGCAGAACTTGGCGAAGCGGTCTCGGCGAAAATTATTGCGGCCGCAAAGAAAATGGCCAACATCGGCGGGTTCGTTTCAGGCGACGCTCTCCTCGAACGAAGGCGAGAAGTGCAGAAACTCTCGTCCAGGGTGCAATCCATCGATGACTTGCTCGGCGGTGGATTCGAGACCCAAGCGCTTGTTGAAGTGTACGGGGAGTTCGGGAGCGGCAAGACACAAATAGGCCACCAATTGGCCGTGAACTGCACGCTGCCGCTCGAACAAGGCGGTCTCGATGGCGACGTGTTCTACATTGACACAGAGGACACCTTTAGGCCCGAGCGAATCACGCAAATGGCACGGGGTCACGGTCTCGACCCGGATTACGTCTTGTCTCGCATCCACGTCGCTCGCGCCTACAACTCGGCTCACCAAATGCTCCTTGCAGACGAAATCAAGCGGATGAGCAAAGGCCTGAACGTCAAAATGATCATCGTTGACTCGCTAACCAGCCACTTCCGAGCCGAGTTCATCGGCCGAGGCATGCTTGCTCGCCGTCAGCAAAAGCTGAACAGCCACTTGAAGGACCTGAAGAAGCTCGCCGACGTGAACAATGCGCTGGTGTTGGTGACCAACCAAGTCCATTCCAAGCCGGACGCTATGTGGGGCGACCCCACCAAACCGATCGGTGGCCACATCCTCGCTCACGCCAGCACGTTCCGTCTCTACCTTCGAAAGGCAAAGGGCGGTCGCAGAATCGCTCGCCTGGTTGACTCGCCGAACCTTCCAGACGGTGAGTGCGTGTACCAAGTGACCGAAGAAGGTCTGCGCGACTGATTCGGCTCACCGGTAAAGGGCCTCAAACCACGATGCTCCGCCGTTTGTTGGGCGGCAGGTTGAAAATGTCAACACGGAAAATCTGGCCATGCGCCATTTGATTGAACGTGTCCTAGAACTGACCGAGGAAGAGCAACGAGTGGTTCACACCGAGGATGCCCCCACCATTGGCACGGAAGAAGAACTGCGAGCCTTGCTCGAATCCCTCCAACCACGGATCCGGGTCTACGGGGTTGGCGGTGCGGGTTGCAACGCCATCAATCGGCTCTTTTCCGAGAAGTTGTTTGACTCGTCGTATGTTACTGGCTACGCCATCAACACCGATGCCCAAGCCCTGTTGCAGTCGCCCATTCAAGAAAAGGTGCTCATTGGCAGAACCGCTCGTGGAAGAGGCGCCGGCGGTGACCCTACAAAAGGCGAAGCCGCTGCCTTGGAGTCCGAGCGCGTTCTTCGACGAATCACCAACGACACGCAGCTTGCCATCATAACAGCGGGCATGGGTGGTGGTTCGGGAACCGGAGCGGCCGGCCACATAGCGCGGCTTGCAAAAGCCCAGGGAGCGATGACCATTGCCGTGGTGACCTACCCGTTCAAGTCCGAGGGTTCGCTAAGAAAACAAAACGCTGAATGGGGTTTGGAAAGATTGCGAGAGCATTGTGACACCATCCTTGTCATACCGAACGAACGCCTGTTGGAAATCGAGGGGGTCAAAGACTTGCCCATTGCGAGCGCGTTTCGGGTCGGCGACGAATTGCTTGTCCGCTCCATCACGGGCGTCACCGAGCTTCTGACCACCGATGGCATGGTCAACCTTGACTTTGAAGATCTCAAATCCATCGTCAATTCCGGTGCTGGCGTGGCCATGATCGGGCTTGGAAGCGCGAGGGGGCCGGGCAGAGCCGAAGCAGCAACCATGGAAGCGCTCCACTCTCCGTTGTTGGATTTGGACATGAGCGATGCTCGGGGTGCCCTCATCAACGTCGTCGGTGGCAAGAGCCTCACCCTTGGGGAGGCCGAGCGTTGCTCGCAACTCATCAAGGAACAAATTTCCACCAATGCAAAGATCATCTGGGGGGCGGCAGTCCGTGAAGAACTGGGAGACGAGTTGCGTGTCATGCTGGTGTTGACCGGAGTCAAGAGTGACCAAATCCACGGTACCACCGAAAACCGTCAGTTGCGGGCCCTGCGAAACCGGCAAATTGAGTTCATCAACTGATCAAGGCCGGGCCACGGCCCAAATCAGCACGCCAATGAGCACCACGCACACGGCCAATACGAGGCGGTCCGTTGAGCTCACACCGTCTATGCCTTCATCAGGCGTAAGATCGCCATCGTAGCCGACGCCCGGTACGAGATGTTCGACACTCGACCATGCGTCCCCTGTGGGAGCGTTGTTCCCGTTGACAGCGTTGCCGTAGACGACGAAATTAGCCGCACTGTCGTTGGTGGCTGGCGATCGCCAGGCAAAGGTCCAGGAACGCTGTTTCGAACCTTCGTTCGTGTGTGTCCACCCACCGTCCAACTCCTGCACGAGAGAATCGTTGCTCACCTCAATGGCCCCCTTGGTCACGAGAAGACGAAAACCGCCCTTGGAGGCGTTCTCCACCTGCGGAATCTCGCTGACCACCTCCAAGGTCAGGTTGTAGGTTTGGTTGGCTTCAAAAGCGTCGGGAAGACCACTGAGCAAGACGAGGGTGGAAGCGTCTTGCGAATGGCATAAACAACCTTCGTTGGCTTCCGAACCCAGTCCGTAGGGGGAAGCGATGGCCCAGTTGCTCATCATGACGGCGAAAAACAGGACGGCCCCTGCCATCGTGCGCCGGCGGACCATGTTGTTTGCAAGAAGAAGGGTGGTAAGAGGCTTACTTTTTACCAAAAAACCGTGATGCAGGAAGGTTCGAGGAAAACCATGCATTAAGTACGAAGAGAATGCAATCTATTACCATGATGGACCAGTTCGAACTCCCCGAACACGACGATGAAGACATCGACATCTACGAAGCACTCGGTCTCAACAACCCGGTTCAAACCGAGGGGAGCGCCGCCCCTGTTTACGACCCGCTCGCCGCCTTCATGGACGACGATGATGACGAACCGGTGCCGGCCGATATGTTTGTTGAGGTCGCACCGCTCACCACGGAGACCGTTGAATCGCTTCTTGCAACCCTCGCTAGGGATTTGCTGGACCACGAACGGATCAGCGCCTCACTGGCAGGGGGACGGGTGAACATGGAAAGCGTCAAGGTCGAACGAGACCGGGACGCGTATCACCTCTCGCTCATCGTTGACATGGGCGGCAAGCACATCAAACCGTTCGCCACCGTCGTCGCAGTTGAAGACACGTGGCGCCCCATGTCGGCTCCAAAAAGCCTCCACGCTCGTTGGAAACCGGTCTACGACTCGCTCTGCAAGGCGTTGACAGAAGCCCTTGCCCGACAAGGACGTCCTTCAAGCCTCTGATGGTGGATGAAGCACGACGCTCCAATCGACCTTGATGGCAGCATCCAGTGAATTTGACACGCTGCAGTACTTCTCATGACTCTTCGCCACCACACGCTCAACGAGTTTACGAGGCACATCGCCTTCAACATGGTAGACCATGGTCATGGACGTAAACACTCGCGGGCTTTCCTCGGCCCGTGTGGAATCCATTTCAACCCAAGCACCGGTAAAGACCCGGTCCTTGAGCCCGACAACGACGTCCACCAGTGAACACGCCCCAACCATTTGAAGCATGAGTTGCATGGGCGAAGGTCCCGTTTCCCAATCCATCGAAATTCGTTGGCCTGCGGCGTTGATGCCCGCCATGGTTGTCTCGCCTGTCCACTCCACGCGTCCCTGCATGGACAAGCCAAGGGCGGTTCATTCTTGAAGGAGATGCCTGTGGCCGAATTGAGCGACATGTCAGGCACACCAATCACCATGGAAAACGGAACTCTTCACGTCCCAAACGACCCCATCATCCACTACATTGAGGGCGACGGTATCGGTGTTGACATCACGCCCGTGATGATCAACGTGGTGAGCGCTGCGGTCCGAAAGGCATACGATGGCCAAAAACAAATCGTCTGGTCCGAAGTTCTGGCTGGAGAAAAGGCCTACAACGCCACGGGTCAGTGGCTTCCACAATCAACGCTTGACGCCATGAAGTCCGGCTTGGTGTCCATCAAAGGCCCGTTAACGACGCCCGTTGGTGGCGGCATTCGGTCATTGAACGTCGCCCTGCGCCAGAAATTGGACCTTTACGCCTGTGTTCGACCCGTTCGCTGGTACGACGGTACGCCGTCACCGGTCAAGGCGCCTCAAGATGTTGACATGATTATTTTCCGCGAGAACAGCGAAGACGTCTACGCTGGCATCGAGTGGGAGGCCGAAAGCGATGGTGCAAAGCAAGTCATTGATTTCCTGCAAAACACGATGGGCGTGGACAAAATTCGGTTCCCCAACACCTCCGGTATCGGTATCAAACCGGTCTCAAAGGAGGGGACGGCTCGTATCGTTCGCTCAGCCATCCAATACGCCATTGACAACGACAAACCAAGCGTCACCCTCGTCCACAAAGGCAACATCATGAAATTCACCGAAGGCGGTTTCCGAGACTGGGGTTACACCTTGGCGAAGGAAGAGTTCGGTGCAAAAGAGCTCGACGGTGGCCCTTGGTGCACCCTCGAGAACCCCAACACGGGTAACACCATCGTCATCAAAGATGTCATCGCTGACGCCATGCTTCAACAAATCATCACCCGTCCTGCGGAGTACAGCGTCTTGAGCACCATGAACCTCAACGGCGATTACATCTCGGACGCCCTGGCGGCGCAAGTCGGCGGTATCGGTATTGCACCCGGCGCGAACATCAACTACGACACGGGCATCTCGATCTTCGAGGCCACGCATGGCACGGCACCAAAGTACACGGGCCAGGACAAGGTCAACCCTGGCTCCCTCATCCTCTCCGCAGAAATGATGCTTCGCCACATGGGTTGGACCGAAGCCGCCGACCTCATTGTCAAGGGCATGGAAGGGGCGATTTCCAACAAGACC
>Ga0160422_10000765_pt1 | contig 19723 bp, 16 predicted proteins | sample Fk160mmetaG_FD_108192 | JGI IMG/M metagenome (GOLD analysis project Ga0160422, IMG submission 108192) | Marine microbial communities from the Central Pacific Ocean - Fk160115 60m metaG | ecosystem: Environmental > Aquatic > Marine > Oceanic > Photic zone | place: The Central Pacific Ocean... | reverse complement strand
GGAAATTATGAATTCAAATTTACAAACACTGGAGATGCTCCTTTAATTATTTCTAACTCAAAAGGATCTTGTGGATGTACTGTTCCTGTTTGGCCAAAAGAACCAATCGCTCCAGGAGAAAGTAATGTAATTAAAGTAAAATACGACACTAAAAGAATAGGTGCCTTTAACAAAAGTGTAACCATTACATCAAATGCAGTAACAAACCCTACAAAGGTTATTCGTATTAAAGGTAAAACACTTGCTGTAGATGGAACATCAACGACTCCTGTAAAAAAACCAACAGGAAGTTCACCAATTGCTAAACCAAAGAAATAAGAGGTTTATTCAAAATAATTTAAGAAATTTGTCTCGCTAGCTTGCGAGACATTTTTTTTGATTATAACCTAAAAACAAAACCATGCCGAAAATTTCAGTCAAAGGGATTTCTATGCCAGAATCACCTATTCGAAAATTGGTTCCTTTTGCCGAAAATGCTAAAAAAAGAGGCACTCAAGTCATTCACTTAAATATTGGTCAACCAGACATCAGTACGCCTGAGATTGCGTTAAATGCAATACGTAATTTTAAACCTAATGTCATAGAATATAGTCACTCAGCTGGAAACCAATCTTATAGAGAAGGTTTGGCTCATTATTACCAAAATGTTGGAATTGATATAGACCATACTCAAATCATAGTGACTACAGGAGGCTCAGAAGCAATTTCAATAGCACTAAATACAATTATGGATAAAGGTAATGAAATCATTATCCCAGAGCCATTTTATGCTAACTACAATGGATTCTCTACTGCTGCAGACATCACTGTAAAACCAATTACCTCTTCGATTGATAATGGCTTTGCACTACCTTCAATTTCAGAATTTGAAAAATTAATTACCCCAAATACAAAAGCAATATTAATTTGCAATCCTGGTAATCCAACCGGCTATCTTTATACTAAAGATGAATTAAACGCTTTGAAAAAAATTGTTTTGAAGCATGATCTTTTTCTCATTGCGGATGAAGTATATAGAGAATTTACATATGACGGAAAAAAACATACTTCCGTCTTAGAAATAGATGAATTAAATCAAAACACAATTCTTATAGACTCTGTTTCTAAAAGATACAGTATGTGTGGAGCAAGAGTCGGATGCTTGGTGACAAAAAATAATGAAGTACTTGAAACAGCATTAAAATTTGCTCAGGCTAGACTAAGCCCTCCTTCCTTAGGTCAAGTTGCAGGAGAGGCTGCACTAAACACCCCTAAAAATTACTTTACAGAAGTGATAAATGAATATGTAAATCGTAGAGATCTTCTTATTGAAGGACTTAATAAAATTGATGGAATTACATGTCCTAAACCTTCAGGTGCCTTTTATTGTATTGCACAATTACCTATAGATGATGCAGACAAATTTGCGAAATGGCTATTAGAAGAATTTAGCTGGAATAACAAGACAGTTATGGTAGCACCTGCTCAAGGATTTTATTCGACACCCAAGATAGGAAAACAACAGATACGAATAGCATACGTACTTAACCTAGAAGAACTTCAAAATGCCATAAATATTATAAAAGAAGCACTAAAAATATATCCCGGAAGACTAATCTAAATAAAAAAATCAATTAAAGACTATATTCGTATGGGGTAAAACTACTCACAATGAATAACAAAAAAGTAAACGCACTTAAAATAGCAAACATTCTGGAAAAACTATATCCAGAAACACCTATACCTCTTAATCATAAAGACACTTACACATTACTCATTGCAGTTTTACTATCAGCGCAATGTACCGACGCACGCGTAAACAAAATTACCCCAATACTATTTGCTAAAGCAGATAACCCTTTTGATATGGTAAAATTATCTGTTGAAGAAATTAAGACGATTATTAGACCATGTGGCTTATCTCCAAAAAAATCTAGAGCGATTCATGAATTATCTAAAATTATTATTGAAAAGCATCAAGGTATAGTCCCTAATTGTTATAAATATTTAGAAGAACTTCCAGGTGTTGGTCATAAAACAGCTTCTGTAGTAATGGCTCAAGCATTTGGCATTCCAGCATTTCCAGTAGACACCCATATTCATCGACTGGCATACAGATGGAAACTAACAAATGGTAAAAATGTTGATCAAACTGAAAAAGATTTAAAACGCTTATATCCAAAAGAATTGTGGAATAAATTACATCTACAAATTATTTTCTTTGGCAGAGAATATTGTCCGGCAAGATCTCACAAACCCGAAACCTGTCCTATTTGTAAAAAATATGGCCGCAAAACATTATTTAAATGAAAAACACATTTCCTCTTCTAATTCTCATCATATGCATAGGGTGTCAAAACAAAAATGATGATGAAATCATTTCATTATTAAATCAAAAAATAAACAACTGGCATAATGCAGCATCAAATGCAAATTTTGATAATTACTTTAATTTTATCGCTAATGATGGGATCTTTATTGGAACAGACGTAAGTGAAAGATGGACTAAAACAGAATTTGCAGAATTCTCGCAGCCCTACTTTGACACAGGTAAAGCATGGTCATTTACTGCTAAAGAACGTACTATTCGTTTAAATAAAATTAAAACAATAGCATGGTTTGATGAAGTATTAGATACGTGGATGGGAGATTGTAGATCTACAGGTGTCTTAAGTATAAATAATGGACAATGGCAATTAGAACATTACCAACTTTCGGTTACAATAGATAATGATCTTATGCCACAATTCCTTGAGATTACTAAATCAGAATAAAATGAAAGAACACTCAATTAAAATAGAAAAAACTGCTTACTACTATTCAATTGGAGAATTAAATAACGAAACAAATGAAATATGGATTGCATGCCATGGATACGGTCAATTAGCTAAGTATTTTATTAAAAAATTTGAATGTATAGAAAAACAGAATAGGTTCATTTTAGCTCCGGAGGGATTAAACAAGTTCTATATTGATGGTTATAGTGGTCGCGTAGGAGCCAATTGGATGACTAAAGAGCAAAGAGTTGATGAGATTAATGACTACTGTTTGTACATAGAACAATTAACAGATCTTATAAAAAAGCAAGCACATCAAAAATGTAAGATTAGAATTATTGGATTTTCTCAGGGTACTGCAACAGTTAGCAGATGGATGCTAAAAACGAAACACAAAATAGAAATCCTCATTTTATGGGGAGGTAGAATTGCATTCGATTTCAACTTTTCTCTTTTCAAAGAAAAACACTCTGAAACTAGAAACTATATAGTTTTTGGCACAGAAGATGAATTTTATTCACAAGAAGATATACAACGCTACCGAAAAGAGTTAAGTGATTTCAAAACAGAATGGATAAGTTATAAAGGTGGTCACACTATAGATACTAAAACCCTAAAATTATTTGAAAATTAAGCAGGCTAATATTCTTCATCATTTGATAAATACTCAAGCGTATCAGAAGTAGACATCTTAAGCTGATAGCCTTCTCCAGGTACCATGGCTGGAATATTACAAAAGTTCCAGTCAGGAAAATACACATTACCCAAACCATCTTTAACAATAGTTACATTTTCCTGAACCTCTTGAAAAACAAGTACCACATCAGCAGGTTCCTCACGTAAATATGCAATCATATTCCAACCAAGATCTAATTCAATAGGTGTTAATTCTGGCATTAATTGAGTTCCTATAATTTCTACTATAGAATTCGAACTTAATTTAGCTTGGAAACCTTGTCCAATCGCTAAATCTATGTCAATACCCCAGGTTGGAAGAAATGCTGCACCAACATTATTCTTAACAATGATAGTTTGATCAATAATATCTTGAAATACAACTGACATAGAATCATTTACTGGATCGATATAAGTTGAAAACAGACTCCATCCTTCATTCATAACCACCATCTGCGTATCTAAATCAGGATATATACAAGAGCCATCATCAATCAAATTAATAGACTGAAAATTTAATGCATTTACATCCGCACAACCGTATGCTTCACATTTACCTACATAAAGAGTATCGTAACTCCCATTATAATAAAAATCTTCTGGTGCATTTCTGTAGTGTTCGTCTATAAATTCATTTATTGTTACTGCATCAAAACAATCATTAAGATAAGTCCATTCCCATGCAACTACAGCGATGTTAGATGGTAAATCAACATAAGGTGTAAGCACCCATCTAAATTCACCGCCATCATCATCAGGTCTAGAACAAGCTAAAGTCCTTAATGAATCTACAATCTCTTTTTCAACACACGGGTGATACAATATCGCAATACCGCCATGCTCCAAATTATGAATATAACGTTGTGGCGGCATGTATTCATATTCTCCCCATCTCCCCCACATAGATCTATGAGGCCCACTAGATGGAGGACTTTCATCATAACAAAGACCAATAGGATTATTATAATGTCCAGCTCCATCACTAGGCTCATTAATAATTTCGGGCTCACAATTTATTGGGTAGGCATTTCCGTCACAACTAAAATCAACAATATCATCAATACTTTCTGGGCAAAAATACTCACAAGAACCATTATCTTCAGTGGCATTTTCACTATAATTCAATGCTTCAATATCTGTACATCCTTCAATATAGCCTAAACAATCTAACATAATCGCTTCTAAATCATCACACTCGCCATTATTAGATAAAGAAACATTCATAATACTTCCTAACTGAGCTGCATCAATAAATTGAAGAAATTCACAACATGAATTAAGGGATGTATTTCCTTGAACAAAAACTTGTTGTGCACTGTTTAATGAAGAAAGTGGGCTCAAATCTGTCACAGAGGTATTTAGCAAATAAAAACTACCTGAAACCACAGATAAAGAGGATAGTGATGACAAATCTGTGATACCAGAACCACTCAAAACCAAATTACCTTGAAACATTTCACAGCCTGAAAGAGACTCGATCTGATTTTGCGTGTTAATAGTACCTATATCTACACACTGAGAATACATTGGAGAGGTAAGAAAAACCAATAAAAAAAATATGATATATTTTTTTAACATATGTCTATTTTAATAGTATAAATTTAACAAGAATCTAAGTCAATTCAAAAATTGAGTTATGCTCTTAAGTAAAATTCAAAAAAAACCCCGAAAACGGGGCTTTAAATAATTTAAGCTTCAGCTTTAGGCCCTCCAAAATTGAGAGGCACTTGCTGCTGTTTACCTGCATCTTTAATCTCCCCAAATTGAGACTCATACTTCTTCACATTATCAACTAAAGCTCTAAGCAAACGCTTAGTATGCTGAGGAGTTAAAATCACTCTCGATTTAACTTTTGCCTTTGGCATGCCAGGCATCATCGATATAAAGTCAACAACAAATTCTGTTGGTGAATGATTTACAACAGCTAAGTTTGAATAAAAACCTTGAGCTAATTCCTCAGGTAATTCTATGCTTACTTGTTTTTTTTCTTTCTTATCAGCCATAATTTATTCTTCAATAATTAAAGCTTCATCTTGCACAGGGGGTTTAGGTGTATTTAACATACTTTCTAGTTGAAGTTTGTTCCCTACTACCATTCCACTATACTTTTTAAGGCCAGTTCCTGCAGGAATCTTATGACCAACAATTACGTTCTCTTTAAGTCCATCAAGAGTATCAATTTTTCCATTAACTGCTGCTTCATTAAGTACTTTTGTTGTTTCTTGGAAGGAAGCTGCAGACAAGAAACTCTTGGTTTGTAAAGATGCCCTTGTAATACCCTGAAGAACAGATGTTGAAGTTGCTGGAATAGCTTCTCTAGCTTCAACAGGCTTCAAATCTTTACGTTTCAAAACAGAATTCTCATCTCTCAATTTTCGTAATTGAACAATTTGTCCAGCTTTGAAATTTTCAGAATCACCTGGATCAACAACATACATTTTGCCAAAAATCCAATCATTTTCTTCAACAAAATCATTTTTATGAACCAAGTTTCCTTCTAAGAAACGAGTGTCACCAGCATCATTAATTTGAACCTTCCGCATCATCTGACGAACAACAACCTCAAAATGTTTGTCATTAATCTTAACTCCTTGAAGACGATAAACTTCTTGCATTTCATTAACCAAATACTGTTGCACTGCAGTTGGTCCTTTAATAGCTAAAATAGTCTTTGGCGTAATAGCACCATCTGAAATTGAAGTACCTGCTTTTACAAAGTCATTTTCCTGCACAAGAATCTGCTTAGAAAGCGACACCAAGTATTTCTTCACTTCACCTGTTCTTGACTCAATAATGACCTCGCGATTACCACGTTTAATTTTACCATAAGAAACGATACCATCAATTGCAGCAACAACTGCAGGGTTTGAAGGATTACGTGCTTCAAACAACTCCGTTACACGAGGAAGACCTCCAGTAATATCACCAGCTTTAGCTGTCTTACGTGGAAGTTTAGCGATAATTGTACCTGGTTCTAACTTATCTCCTTCATTAACTACAATATGTGCTCCTACTGGTAAGTTATATGATTTAACTTGACCTTTCTTACCAGAAGATGTAACAAGAATAGTAGGAATCATTTTCTTATCTCTAGTTTCAGAAATAACTTTTTCCTGGAAACCAGTTTGTTCATCTATCTCAACACGATAAGTAATACCCTGCTCTAAATTCTGAAATTCTACTTTACCAGTAGTTTCTGATAAGATAACGGCATTATATGGATCCCACTCACAAATAACATGACCTTTCTTCAACTTATCACCATCTTTAGCGAACATAGTCGAACCATAAGGAATATTGTTTGTAGCAAGTGTAACACCGGTTTTAGGATCAACCAATTTCATCTCTGCAGTACGACCAATTACAATAATCGAATCTTTACCATCGGCATCAGGTCCTGTAACTGTTCTTAATTCCTCAATTTCAAGTACACCATCAAATTTAGCTAAAATTTTAGATTCTTCAGCAGTGTTGGAAGCAGTACCCCCAACGTGGAATGTACGGAGCGTTAACTGTGTTCCCGGTTCACCAATTGACTGAGCTGCAACTACACCTACAGTATCACCTTCACCAGCCATTCGGTTGGTGGCTAGGTTTCTTCCGTAACACTTAGCACAAATACCTCTCTTTGTCTCACAAGTCAAAGCTGATCTGATCTCAACCATTTCTATAGGAGACTGTTCAATATTTTTAGCTATTTCTTCAGTAATTTCTTCTGCTGAGGAAACAATTAATTCATTAGTAAGTGGATGTACAACATCATGTAGAGAAGTTCTACCAATAATTCTCTCTGCTAATGTCTCTACAATTTCTTCATTCTTCTTAAGGGCTCTACATTCAAGGCCTCTAAGTGTCCCACAGTCTACTTCAGATACAATAACATCTTGTGCCACATCTACCAAACGACGTGTCAAGTAACCGGCATCGGCTGTTTTAAGGGCTGTATCGGCAAGTCCTTTACGAGCACCGTGAGTAGAAATAAAGTACTCAAGAATTGATAACCCTTCCTTAAAGTTAGAAGTAATAGGATTTTCAATAATAGCACCTCCAGAAGAACCTGATTTTTGAGGCTTAGCCATCAAACCACGCATACCAGATAACTGACGAATTTGCTCTTTCGAACCACGAGCCCCAGAATCCAACATCATATATACTGAGTTAAATCCTTGCTGATCGTTAATTAGACGATTCATCGCATACTCTGTCAATTCTGAGTTTGTCTTCGTCCAAACGTCAATAACTTGATTGTAACGCTCGTTATTCGTAATAAGACCCATATTATAACTGTCTGTAATCGAAGAAACCTGATTCTTCGCACTTTCAATCATATTGTCTTTTTGATCTGGAACAATAATATCACCTAAAGAGAATGACAATCCACCTTTAAAAGCCATCTTATATCCTAATAACTTCATATCGTCAAGGAATTTAGCCGTCGTAGGAATATCAGTTTCCTTTAGAATTTTACCAATAATGTTTCTTAAAGCCTTTTTAGTAAGTGTTTCATTAACATAACCTACACTATCAGGAACAACATCATTAAATAGTACTCTACCAATTGTGGTTTCGATAATCTTAGTTACTAGCTCATTTTCTTCTTTTATAGTAGCACGAACCTTAATTACTGCATTTAACTCAGCTTTTCCTTCATTGTAAGCAATTCTTACCTCTTCTGAAGAATAAAAAGTTAAACCTTGCCCAATAATAGTTTTCTGTTTATCTGTTTTACGAGGCTTAGTCATGTAGTAAAGACCCAATACCATATCTTGAGAAGGTACTGTAATCGGTGCTCCATTCGCAGGGTTCAATATATTGTGAGAACCTAACATCAATAACTGAGCTTCTAAAATAGCAGCAGGTGTCAATGGTAAGTGAACCGCCATCTGGTCCCCATCGAAATCGGCGTTGAATGCCGTACATGCTAATGGGTGTAACTGGATTGCTTTACCTTCAATCAACTTTGGCTGAAAAGCCTGAATACCCAATCTGTGAAGCGTAGGAGCACGGTTCAAGAGAACAGGATGTCCTTTAATTACATTTTCTAAGATATCCCATACTACAGGATCTTTTTTGTCGATAATTTTCTTAGCAGACTTTACGGTCTTGACAATACCTCTTTCAATAAGCTTTCGAACAATAAAAGGCTTATATAATTCAGCTGCCATATTCTTAGGAATACCACACTCCGACAATTGTAAAGTTGGTCCAACAACAATTACCGAACGTGCTGAATAGTCAACACGCTTACCAAGTAAGTTTTGACGGAATCTACCTTGTTTACCTTTTAAGGAATCCGAAAGTGATTTTAAAGCTCGGTTAGACTCGGTCTTAACAGCTGAAGCTTTACGCGTATTATCTAATAAAGAATCCACCGATTCTTGAAGCATACGCTTTTCATTACGTAAGATAACTTCGGGAGCCTTAATTTCTATTAAACGCTTCAAACGATTGTTACGAATAATAACACGACGGTAAAGATCATTTAAATCAGAAGTCGCAAAACGACCACCATCTAAAGGAACTAAAGGACGTAATTCAGGTGGAATAACTGGAACAACTTTCATTACCATCCACTCTGGCTTATTTTCAATACGAGTATTTGCATCACGGAAAGCCTCAACAACTGCCAAACGCTTTAAAGCTTCTGTTTTTCTTTGTTGAGAAGTTTCTGTATTTGCTTTATGTCTTAAAGAATATGACAATTCATCAAGGTCGAGTCTCGACAACAATGCTTCAAGAGCCTCAGCTCCCATTTTAGCAATAAATTTGTTAGGATCTTTATCTTCTAGATATTGATTCTCACGAGGTAAACGTTCAAGAGCATCCAAATACTCCTCTTCAGTTAAATACTGTAAATATTCTAATGGATTACCTTCATTATCTACAGCACCGCCAGCCTGAACTACTACATAACGTTCGTAGTAGATAATCATGTCTAGTTTCTTAGTAGGTAAACCTAAAAGGTATCCAATTTTATTTGGTAGCGAACGGAAATACCAAATATGTGCAACAGGAACCACCAAATTGATATGTCCCATACGCTCTCTACGTACTTTCTTTTCAGTTACTTCGACACCACAACGATCACAAACAATACCTCTATAACGGATACGCTTATATTTACCACAGTGACATTCATAATCTTTAACCGGTCCAAAAATACGCTCACAAAACAAACCATCACGTTCTGGTTTATATGTTCGGTAATTAATTGTTTCTGGTTTCAAAACTTCACCACTAGACTCTTCCAGAATAAATTCTGGAGAAGCCAAACTAATAGTGATATTAGAAAAACTCTTTTGTTGAGGTGTATTATCTTTCCTTCTCATAGCCATATAATGAAGAAATTAATATTTTATTTGAGGAGTGTCCGAAGACACTCCATTTTGAATAACTTATTGTAAACTGATTTTCAATCCTAAACCTTTCAATTCGTGTAATAATACATTGAAAGATTCTGGAAGTCCTGGTTCAGGCATCACTTTACCTTTTACAATAGACTCATAAGTCTTTGCTCTACCGACAACGTCATCAGACTTCACGGTTAGAATTTCTCGTAAAATATTTGAAGCACCATATGCTTCAAGAGCCCAAACCTCCATTTCACCAAAACGCTGACCACCAAATTGTGCTTTACCACCTAAAGGTTGCTGCGTAATAAGTGAATAAGGACCTATAGAACGTGCATGCATCTTATCGTCAACCATGTGACCCAATTTTAACATGTATATCACACCTACAGTTGCAGGCTGATCAAAACGTTCACCAGTACCACCATCATATAGATAAGTGTGTCCATATTCTGGAATACCAGCTTTGTTTGTAAGCTCAGTAATCTCATCGATAGAAGCACCATCAAAAATTGGAGTAGCATATTTTGTTCCTAATTTTTGTCCTGCCCAACCAAGAACTGTTTCATAAATCTGTCCAATATTCATACGAGAAGGTACCCCAAGTGGGTTAAGAACAATATCAACAGGTTTACCATCTTTAGAGAAGGGCATATCCTCATCTCTAACGATACGAGCAACAATACCTTTGTTACCATGACGACCTGCCATTTTATCTCCTACTTTCAACTTACGTTTTTTAGCAATATATACTTTTGCCAATTTTAATATTCCTGCAGGAAGCTCATCACCCACAGAAAGAGTAAATTTCTTACGTCTAAGTGTACCCTTAAGATCATTTAATTTGATATTAAAGTTATGGATTAGATCATTTACAAGAATATTTTTCTGTTTTTCAGTAGTCCATCCATCAGTAGAGATTGAAGAATAATCTTCAATTGCATTTAATTGTTTCTGAGAAAACTTTTTACCTTTAGGTATAATAACCTCTCCTAATTCGTTGACAACACCTTGGCATGTTTTACCAGCAACAATTGTAATTAATTTCTCAACTAAAATCGACTTTAAAGCCGCAACATCCTTACTAAAAACAGCTTCTAAATCTGCAACTATTTCTTTATCAGCTAAGCGTGACTTCTTATCTTTTATTGCTCTTGCAAATAACTTCTTACTTAAGACAACTCCTTGTAATGATGGAGAAGCCTTTAGAGAAGCATCTTTTACATCACCAGCTTTTTCTCCAAAAATAGCTCTAAGTAACTTTTCTTCGGGAGATGGATCAGACTCGCCTTTAGGTGTAATCTTACCAATTAAAATGTCGCCCGGTTTAATATGAGCACCAACTCGAATAAGACCATTTTCATCCAAATCTTTAGTAGCTTCTTCAGAGACATTAGGAATATCAGGAGTTAACTCCTCAGAACCTAATTTTGTTTCACGAACATCAAGAGTATACTCATCAATGTGAATAGAAGTAAATATATCTTCACGAACAACACGTTCAGATATTACAATTGCATCCTCAAAGTTGTAACCGTTCCAAGGCATAAAAGCAACTTTCATATTTTTACCGAGAGCTAATTCACCATTTTGTGTCGCATAACCTTCGGTTAAAACTTGTCCTTTAGTCACTTTATCTCCAACCTTAACTATAGGACGAATATTAATACTCGTACCTTGATTGGTTTTTTGAAACTTAGTTAATTTATAGGTCACTGAGTCTTGTTCAAAACTTACCAAACGCTCAGTTTCCGATCTATCATACTTGATAACAATTATATTTGCATCAACATATTCAACTACACCAGCTCCTTCTGCATTAACTAAAACTCTTGAATCTGATGCAACACGACCTTCTAAACCGGTACCAACAATTGGAGATTCTGGTTTCATTAAAGGTACTGCTTGACGCATCATATTCGATCCCATCAAAGCACGGTTGGCATCATCATGTTCCAAAAATGGAATTAAAGATGCTGAAATAGAGGAAATCTGATTTGGTGCAACATCCATATAATCAAGCTTACTCGGTTCGATAACTGGGAAATCACCTGTATCACGAGCTTTCACTAAATCAGATCCAAAATTACCATCTTCTTTTAATGGAGCATTAGCTTGAGCAATTACTTTTTCTTCTTCTTCTTCTGCACTTAAATAAGCAGGTGGAGTCTTTAAATCAACAACGCCATCTACTACATTTCTGTAAGGAGTTTCAATGAATCCCATTTTATTCACCTTAGCGAACACACAAAGAGAAGAAATTAAACCAATATTAGGACCTTCTGGAGTCTCAATAGGACACAAACGACCGTAATGCGTATAGTGTACATCACGAACCTCAAAACCAGCACGTTCTCTTGATAAACCACCTGGACCAAGAGCAGAAAGACGTCGCTTATGAGTAATTTCAGCTAAAGGATTGGTTTGATCCATGAACTGAGAAAGTTGATTGGTTCCAAAGAATGAATTGATTACAGAAGATAAAGTTTTAGCATTTATCAAATCAATCGGAGTAAATACTTCGTTATCACGTACATTCATTCGCTCACGGATAGTTCTAGCCATACGAGCTAAACCTACACCAAATTGATTATTTAATTGCTCACCTACAGTACGTACTCTTCGATTACTTAGGTGATCAATATCATCGACCTCAGCTTTAGAGTTCACCAATTCAATCAAATATTTAATGATCAAAATAATGTCTACTTTAGTTAGTGTAGCTTCATCAAGTCCAATATCCAGATTTAATTTCTTATTGATACGGTAACGACCTACTTCACCTAAACTATATCTGGTTTCAGAGAAGAATAATTTATCAATAATACCACGAGCAGTTTCTTCATCAGGCGGCTCTGCATTACGAAGTTGTCTATATATATGCTCGACAGCTTCTTTCTCTGAATTGGTTGGATCTTTTTGTAATGTATTATGAATAATAGCATATTCAGAAGCCTCTGAATTTTCTTTGTGAAGTAAAATTGTTTTCACTCCTGCATCAATTATAATGTTGACATGATCTTTCTCAAGAACAACGTCTCGATCAATAAGAACTTCATTACGTTCAATAGATACGACCTCTCCTGTATCTTCATCGACAAAATCTTCAAACCAAGTTTTAAGTACACGAGCAACAAGCTTTCGACCTAAAACTCTTTTCAGTCCTGCCTTACTAACTCTAACTTCATCAGCAAGATCAAAGATCTCTAAAATATCTTTGTCACTCTCATATCCAATTGCGCGTAATAAAGTTGTAACAGGTAACTTTTTTTTACGATCGATGTATGCATACATCACAGAATTGATATCAGTAGCAAATTCTATCCAAGAACCTTTGAAAGGAATTACTCTGGCAGAATATAACTTTGTTCCATTTGCATGATAACTTTGACCGAAAAACACTCCCGGTGAACGGTGTAATTGGGAAACACATACTCGTTCAGCACCATTTATAACAAATGTGCCTCGATGGGTCATATAAGGAATAGTTCCTAAATAGACATCTTGAACTATAGTTTCGAAATCTTCATGTTCTGGGTCTGTACAATAAAGCTTTAATCGAGCTTTTAGTGGAACACTAAAAGTCAAACCTCTTTCGATACATTCATCAATTTCATATCGAGGTGGATCAACAAAGTAATCCAAAAACTCGAGCACAAAATTATTTCTTGTATCGGAGATCGGGAAGTTTTCACTAAATACTTTAAAAAGACCTTCGTTTTCGCGGTCTTCAGATTTTGTTTCCAATTGGAAAAAATCCTCAAATGACTTCAACTGAATATCTAGGAAATCTGGATACTTCAATTGCGACTTGATGGAAGCAAAACTGATTCTTTCGTTTGATTTTGTCTGAGCCAATGGACAAAAATTTAAATGAAAAATAAGTGGACTATTCTAAAGCACAAAAGGGTTTAGGTCTTTAAACCGTAGTTTAAAGCCTAAACCTTGAGCCATTTTAAGTAAAGTGTATTACTTTAATTCTACTTCAGCACCTGCAGCTTCTAATTGAGCTTTAAGAGCTTCTGCTTCATCTTTAGCAACACCTTCTTTTAATGGCGCCGGAGCACCATCAACAATTTCTTTCGCATCTTTAAGGCCAGCGCCTGTTAATTCTTTAACTAGCTTTACAACAGCTAATTTTGAACCTCCTGCGGCTTTAAGTATAACATCGAATTCGGTTTGCTCTTCAGCAGCAGCACCTCCTGCGGCAGGACCAGCAACAGCTACTGCTGCTGCAGCAGCTGGTTCAATTCCATATTCATCTTTTAGTATCGTAGCTAATTCGTTAACTTCTTTTACAGTCAAGTTAACTAATTGATCAGCGAATTCTTTCAAATCTGCCATAATGTGTTTTTTTTATTAGGTTTTCTTAATTAATTTTTATTTGGAAATAGAGTGCGTACAAATTATTTGGCACGTTCTTCTAAAGTCTTCATTAAACCAGCTAGTGTTGCGCCTCCTGACTTTAAGCCAGAAATAACATTTTTAGCTGGAGACTGTAGTAACGTGATAATCTCTCCAATCAACTCTTCTTTCGACTTTAAAGTTTCAAGAATTTCTAGTTGATCTGCAGAGTAAATAGACTCTTCAACATAAGCACCTTTGAATAAAGGCTTATCAGTATTTTTATTCTTCTTAAGGAATTCTGTAATGGCTTTTGCTGGAGCATTAGCTGTCTCAGAAAGCATCATTGAGGTATTCCCTTTAAGAACATCATACAACTCGTTGTAGTCATTTTCACAAGACTCCATAGCTCTCTTTAATAAAGTATTTTTCACAACTTGAATTTGAACTCCTTTACTAAAACAAAGTCTACGTAACTTGCTCGTTTGTTCAGCATCCATACCAGAAATATCAGCCAAGTATACATTTTTACTCTCAGCTAATAAACCAGTAAGTTTATCGATAGCTTCTTTTTTCTCTTCTTTTGTCATAACCCTAAGGTATTTTAAATTTACTAAAGCCTTAGAAAGACTTTGTATCAATTTTCACTCCAGCGCCCATTGTACTCGACATTACAATACTCTTAATGTATGAGCCCTTAGAAGATGAAGGTTTTAACTTAACAATCGTCTGAATTAATTCGTCTGCATTATCAGCGATTTTAGTTGCATCAAACGATGCTTTTGCAACGCTTGCATGAACAATACCAAACTTATCTACTTTGAAATCGATTTTCCCAGATTTCACTTCATTAACAGCTTTTGCGACATCCATAGTAACAGTACCTGTTTTAGGATTTGGCATTAAACCTCGAGGACCAAGGACACGCCCTAAAGGACCTAACTTACCCATACAACTTGGCATTGTGATAATAACATCTACATCGGTCCAACCACCTTTGATTTTCTCAACATATTCATCTAGACCAACATGATCAGCACCAGCAGCTTTAGCTTCTTCTTCCTTATCAGGAGTACAAAGAACCAGCACGCGTACATCTTTTCCTGTACCATGAGGTAAAGTAACAACACCACGAACCATTTGGTTCGCCTTTCTAGGATCTACTCCTAAACGTATTGCCAAATCTATACTAGCATCAAAATTAACAGATGTAGTGTCTTTAACGATTGAACTCGCTTCAGATAGATTATATAATTTTGCTACATCAAATTTTGCAGCAACGTCTTTTTGTTTTTTAGTCAATTTTGCCATATCTCAATAAAATTAAGCTGAAGGAAACTTTCCAGTTACAGTAATACCCATACTTCTTGCTGTACCAGCAACCATTTTCATTGCAGACTCAACTTCAAAGCAGTTTAAGTCAGGCATTTTGTCTTCAGCGATTGCTTTTACCTGATCCCAAGTAACCTTAGCAACTTTAATACGATTTGACTCAGATGAACCTTTCTTTAATTTTGCTGCTTCCATTAATTGAACAGCCGCTGGTGGCGTCTTAATCACAAAGTCAAATGACTTATCAGCGTAAACAGTAATTGCAACAGGAAGAACCTTACCGGCCTTATCCTGAGTACGAGCGTTAAATTGCTTACAAAACTCCATGATGTTAACTCCTTTCGCACCTAGTGCAGGACCAACTGGTGGAGAGGGGTTTGCAGCACCACCTCTTACTTGCAATTTAATGAGCCCAATTATCTCTTTTGCCATTTTTTTGTTTTTATACTTAGTTAAATAAGAGTTTTTATTTTAAGATAGGAAGCATACAAATCACTTAAAATATAAACACTTAAGTTAATTATGATTCTTTTTCAACTTGCATAAAGTTTAACTCAAGCGGCGTCTTTCTTCCAAAGATCTTAACCATCACTAACAACTTACGCTTATCTTCATTAATTTCTTCTATAAGCCCACTAAAACCATTAAATGGACCATCAATTACTTTTACATTCTCGCCTACAACATAAGGCACACTCATTAGTTCTTGTGAATCAGCTAACTCATCTACTTTACCTAATATTCTGTTAACCTCAGAAGCTCTTAGGGGAACAGGATCACCACCTTTTGTTGCACCTAAAAAACCAATGACACCTGGAATTGATTTTATAACATGATTAACTTCACCAATAAGTGTAGCCTCAATCATCACATAACCAGGAAAAAAATTTCTTTCCTTAGTAACTTTCTTACCGTTTCTTACCTGGTAAACTTTTTCAGTAGGAACTAAAATCTGAGAAACAAAATCTTGCATCCCTAAGTGTTGTATTTCCTTTTCAATATAAAGCTTTACCTTAGCTTCTTGGCCAGATATAGCTCTAACAACATACCATTTTTTCTTCAATTCAGTCATCAATTCACCTCAATTAGAAAATAGTATAAAACTCTCCGAGAATTGTATCGAAACCTAAATCCATCAAACTGATAATTAAGGCAATGATTACTGAAGAAATAGCTACTAAAATTGTACTCGACTGAAGTTGAACCCATGTAGGCCAAGTAACTTTATCTCTCAGTTCTTGAATCGATTCTATAATATATTTCTTCATCTGCATCTTTTATCTTTTTGAAGCACGGGTAGAGAGATTCGAACTCCCATCGACGGTTTTGGAGACCGGAATGCTACCATTGCACCATACCCGTGTGAAAAAGAGTAAAAACCCTAAAAGGGCTAATACTCTTTTAAATTATGTATGTAATTCCTTTACTAAAGAATTTCAGTTACCTGACCTGCACCTACAGTTCTACCACCTTCACGAATTGCAAAACGCAAACCTTTGTTAAGTGCTACTGTATTAATTAAATTAACTGTAATAGTTAAATTATCACCAGGCATAACCATTTCAGTTCCATCAGGTAAAATAATTTCTCCTGTTACATCTGTGGTACGGATATAAAACTGAGGACGGTATTTATTGTGGAAAGGAGTGTGACGACCACCTTCTTCTTTCTTCAATACATAAACCTCTGCTTTAAACTTATCGTGAGGAGTTACAGAGCTTGGCTTACAAATTACCATACCTCTTTTAATCTCAGTTTTTTCAATACCACGAAGTAACAAACCAACATTATCTCCTGCTTCACCTCTATCTAAAATTTTACGGAACATTTCTACCCCAGTAATTGTAGATTGAAGATTTTCAGCACCCATTCCTAATATATCTACAAGATCTCCGGTATTTGCAACACCTGTTTCGATTCGACCTGTAGCCACTGTTCCACGACCTGTAATAGAGAATACATCTTCAACAGGCATTAAGAAATCTTTCTCAACATCACGGACTGGCATTTCAATCCATGAATCAACCTGAACCATTAATTCTTTTACGGTAGCAACCCATGAATCTTCACCATTCAATGCTCCAAGTGCAGAACCTTGAACAACTGGCGTATTATCACCATCAAATTCATAGAATGAAAGTAAATCACGAACCTCCATATCTACCAATTCTAACAATTCTTCATCATCAACCATATCCACTTTGTTCATAAATACGACCAAACGTGGAACACCAACTTGACGAGCTAATAAAATGTGCTCACGAGTCTGAGGCATAGGACCATCAGTCGCAGCTACTACTAAAATAGCACCGTCCATTTGAGCTGCACCAGTAACCATATTCTTTACGTAATCCGCGTGACCTGGACAGTCAACGTGAGCGTAATGACGATTTTCTGTTTCGTACTCTACATGAGACGTATTAATTGTAATACCACGCTCTTTTTCTTCTGGAGCGTTGTCAATTGCATCAAAGTCTTGTTTTGCAGCAAGACCGTCGTTCGCCAACACGGTAGTAATGGCAGCAGTAAGAGTTGTCTTACCATGGTCAACATGACCAATAGTACCAATATTTAAGTGCGGCTTACCTCTTTGAAAAGTTTCTTTTGCCATGATAAGATAGCTTAAAAATTAAAACTAAGTTAATAACATTACTACCTCGTGTAGTAACATTGAGCGAGAGACGAGACTCGAACTCGCAACCCTCAGCTTGGAAGGCTGACGCTCTACCAATTGAGCTACTCTCGCTTATAATAATAGTGGTGGGAGAAGGATTCGAACCTTCGAAGGCTAAGCCAACGGATTTACAGTCCGTCCTCGTTGACCGCTTGAGTATCCCACCCCAAATACTATTTCAATACACAATGAACTGAGAGCCGATGGAGGGACTCGAACCCACGACCTGCTGATTACAAATCAGCTGCTCTAGCCAGCTGAGCTACATCGGCAATTCCTCTTTTTTTTTACTTCATAAAAAAGCAGCCTCCGTAAAAGAGACTGCAAATTTAAAAAATAATACTATAGTACAAACAATGATTACACTTTTTTTCTAATCGATTGTTTTTAATTTATCCTTGTACTTAATTAGAGCCTTCTTTAAAGCCTCTCTAGCCTGATCAATTGCACTCTCAAAACTCCGAGAATATTTTTTAACCATTAGTTCTTTACCAGGCACTCTAAGTTTAATTTCGACCAATTTATTTCCTTTATCTGACATTGGCTCAACTTTAAAGTAAGCATCAGCAACTAAGATACGATCACAAAATACATCTAATTTATTCAATTTCATCTGAACAAAATTTAACAATTTTAAATCTGCTGTAAAATTCACTGAATGAAATCTAACCTTCATAACCTCCTCCCTTAATATTTATCGCCCCTCGGATGAGCTTGTTTATAAACTTTTTTTAATTGTTCTGCATTATTATGAGTATAAATCTGCGTAGAAGTTAAACTGGCGTGCCCGAGTATATCTTTAACAGCATTCAAGTCAGCTCCATCATTCAACATATGTGTTGCGAAAGCATGTCGAAGCACATGAGGACTCTTTTGCTTCACCCCAGTTACTTTACTAAGATAAGAATTCACCATCCTATAAACAAGTTTTGGATATAATTTCTCACCCGAGACTGTAAGAAATAGATTATCAACACCTTTAAACTTTTTCAACCTTAAATCAAGGAATACCTTTAAATCAATCAAATGCGAATCCAATAGTGGAATGATACGCTCTTTTGCGCGCTTACCAAAAACCTTTACATATTTTTGAGAAAAGTTAACATCATCTATTTTCAAAGCTATTAATTCTGACAAACGCATTCCAGTATTATAAAACATTTGTATAATAGCTTTATCCCTCTTACCTTCATAACTTTGAGGAAAATTATTTTGGTCTAGTAAAAAGGAAATCTCTGAATCACTTATGAAAGATGGTATTTTTTTATCAGATTTTAATGATACGACACGGAGTGTTGGATTTACAATCAAAATATCATTTCGCAATGCATATTTATAAAACTGCCTAATTGAGGAAAGCTTTCTATTTAGAGAACGTTTTGAACAGTTCGTTTCAATTAAAAACATCATCCAAGAACGAACCATAATATCTTTTGCATCTATAAGAGTGCACTCATAGGCAGAAGTCAGATAATCATTAAATTGATTCAAATCACACTCGTAAGCCTTTTGGGTATGAACAGAATAGCATCTTTCAAATTTTAAATAACGGATAAACTCTTGAATGTATTCCATAAAAAAAGCGCTTTTGT
>Ga0160422_10000764_pt1 | contig 19733 bp, 11 predicted proteins | sample Fk160mmetaG_FD_108192 | JGI IMG/M metagenome (GOLD analysis project Ga0160422, IMG submission 108192) | Marine microbial communities from the Central Pacific Ocean - Fk160115 60m metaG | ecosystem: Environmental > Aquatic > Marine > Oceanic > Photic zone | place: The Central Pacific Ocean... | reverse complement strand
TACTTACTGTATGGGTCTTAGCAAGCTTACTTTTTTTTCTAAACTACAATTCTACTTCAGATGCATTTTACAGAATAACGAAAATACAGGAAACATTCTCTGCTCCAAAGCCCTTTAAACTTTTATCTATGTCTGGAGAAATTCACATTATTGGCGGTGAGGATGCAGAAATATACATTCAGGCATACCCAACTCATCCTGATACGCTTCACCTTAAACTAACTCCATCTCAAGTCTCAACCCAGAAAAGAGATTCATTAGAATTAGACTTTTTTGCAGCACCTGTTGAGGACGGAATTTTCTACTTTAAATTGCCTGAATTATTCCAGGATTACGTATATTATGCAACAGTTGAATCAAAGCACTTTTGGGAGGCTTGGGGAACAGTATCAAGTCGCCCAGATACTATTTTCGTTACGGACAGGCCAAAATTTGAAAAATTTCTAATTACAACACAACCTCCCTCATATAGTAAATTAAAAACAACCACTCAAGAAGGTAATATTGCACTAGTTGAAGGATTAAAAGGGAGTATAGCACGGGTTGAGATTACATCAAATAGGATATTAGAAGAATCTTACATTAACCTCAGCGATACAATTATAGACCTATCAATTGATTACAACAAGGCTGAAGGGCAATTCTCATTAATTGATGACGGTAAGTTTACTATTAATCTAGTAGATAAAAGAGGAATTACAAACAGAGATCCAATCCCATATACAATTAGTATCCTTCCAGATTCTAAACCATCTATTTCTATTATTAAACCATCTCCTATTACAGAACTCGGCGATGATCAAATCGTTCAAATAGAACTTGAAGTGAGTGATGATTATGGTTTTACGGATTTACAATTAGCCTATGAGGTTCGCCGCCCAACTTATCTTCTTACTGATCCTTATGTTTCTATGTTTATTATTAACAGCCTAGTTAAAGATTCCTTGAACCAAAAAATAAATTTTGAGTGGAATTTAACCGATATGCAATTGATGCCTGATGACGAAGTTCACTTTCATTTGGAACTAACCGACAATGACATCATTTCAGGTCCAAAAAAAACAACAAGTGGTAACTATATTATCCAAGTTCCATCGCTTACTGATCTTTATGAGGATATCGAAAATTATCAGAATAATCTAGCTGACAACATGATAGATGACCTCAAAAATATTGATAAAATTAAAGACCGTTTTAAAGATTTAGAATTAAAAATGCTAAAAAAAAATGATATCGATTGGAACGAGGAACAATCAATTAAAAGCCTCTTGGAAGAAACGCTGGATGAGATTAAAAACTTAGAAGAAACAGCAAATAAAATGGAAACTATTGCGGAACAGGCTGAGAAACATAAACTTTTTTCTACTGATTTAATTGAAAAATTTAAAGAGTTATCTGAACTTATTAATGAAATACTCCCAGAGGATATGCTGAAAAATCTTCAAAGCCTAGATCAGTCACTTGAAAATATAGATTTGAATTCCCTCAAAAATATACTGAAAGACCTTTCTCAAAATATGGATGAAATCGAAAACGGTCTCGATAGATATCTAGAAATTTTTAAACGACTTCAAGCAGAGCAAAAACTTGATGAAATTTCTAAACGTATGCAACAACTGTTTGAGCAACAAAAAGCAATTGACAAACAGATCAGCGATGCCAGCCCTGAGGAAAAAGATGACTTGTCTAATATTGCTCAGGAAGAATTACGGAATATAGAAGAACTTGATAATATTTTATCACTGACCAAAGACGCGGCAAAAACAATGGAGCAATTTAGTAGAGAAACGGCGATTAACTTAGAGAAACTAATGGATTCAGAACCTGCGACTGCAGCACAGTCTGATCTTGAGGAAACTCAAAAAAGCTTAATGAATGCTGATCCATTTGAGGCAACTATTTCAAGTAGTAGCTCATTGAAAAATATTGAAAAGATGATGGATGAAATTTCTGCTATTCAAAATGATTTTAATAAAAGAGAAGTTCAAGAAATGGTTGAAAAGTTCCAAGACATACTCCAAGACGTACTTTATCTCTCAACACAAGAGGAGGAACTGATAAACTCAGTAAATCAGCTATCAAGAAATTCGCCAAGGTTAAGAGATTATGCGAGAAAGCAACAGCTGATCCAAGATCAGTTGAATAGAGTTACCCAAAAAATGCTTCAACTCTCTAGCGAAACATTTGCTATTACTCCAGACATAGGAAGAGGCATAGGCAAGGCTAATGCTGCAATGGAAAAAGCAAAATCAAAGTTGACTAGTCGCAATTTGTCCGAAACACGAAGTTCTCAAAGTATCGCTATGGAAGGACTAAATGAGGCTTCTTTAGGTTTGTTCAATAGTATGACGAAGATGCAAAGCTCTGGCTCTGCAAGTGGATTTGAACAATTTTTACAAATGATGCAGCAAATGGCTGGAAAACAACAAGCTATTAACCAGCAGGGAATGCAATTAGCTCTTGGACAAATGGCAGCAGCTGCACAACAACAGCTAATGCAACAAATGCTTGATAACCAAAACAGTGTTAGAAAATCGCTCGAACAGTTAATCAAAGAGACACGATACTCCGGCCAAAAAGGCATGGGCGATCTAAGTGGAATAGTTGCAGACATGGAGAAAGTAATAAAAGATCTTCAAAGAAAAAAATTTGATCGGAAAACCAAAGATAGACAACAACGCATTTTATCAAGAATGCTTGACAGTCAAACCTCCATGACCCAACGAGGTGAGAAAGATAAACGTAAGTCACATGCTGCAAAAAAAGATACCCCATTCAAAGGTCCTGCAGGCTTACCAAATGATTTAGGCCAGCGTGAAAATTTAGCCTTACAAGCTTTGAATAAAGCTTTAAGATTAGGGTATTCAAATGAGTACCAAACCATGATCAAAAATTACTTCAATTCATTAATCTTAATAGAATCGGACACCAGTCGGAATGATAATTAAATTTTTTCTTATAATTATTATACTGGGAGACATCAAGGGCGCTCAAAGTTATGCATCAGTCAATAGCTCCATCAAGACTGCAAAATTTTTAGAAAAACAAGGAAATATTGATGGATCCATAGCTATATACAGAAAAATACTGAACAAAAACCCAAACCATAAAGCATCAATTAGAAACTTAAAAAATTTATTCATAGGCCATCGTAAGTATGAAGAAGGTATAAAATTTTACAAAGAAAGGCTGGAGAATAAAATCAACGACCATAAAGATTATGCGGATTTAGGTGAATTTTATTATCTTAACGGGCAAAATAGCGAGGCCAGCAAAACCTGGGAAATCGGCATGAAAAAGTTTATAGATAACCGAACATACTATAGAAGTATGTTCGCCGTCTACAGTAAATATGGACTTAACAAAGGTGTTAATCTACTACTTGAGATTGGAAGAAAGCGATTTGGAGCATCTTTTCTGACATATGAGAGTGGGGCGTATTACCAGGCAATCAAAGCTTATGATTTAGCAATGGATCAGTTTGTATTAAATCTAATTCATAATTCTAGGCAAATTGGGATAATAGAGCGCAGAATATTGGTAATGAGCGATGACGAAAATGCTTTGCCAATCATAGAAGAGAAATTGGTTCACGCATCAAGAAATTATCCTACAAAAACACTGGATATTTTAAGCCAATTCTATTTTAAGCAGCAAAAATACGAAGAATCATACCTCAAAAAGAAAGAACTAAATAATTATAAAATATTTGATCCTAATGAGTGGCTTGTAACTGCTGGTAATTTTAGAGAGGAGGGTCAATATAAGCTAGCGATAGACGCTTATAACTACATCATGACATTTGAAATAAATTCATTTTTAAAGGGCAAGGCTCTCCTCGGCTTGGCACAAACATTTGAAGATCAAATAGTGCCCTCTAATGAAATAAATATCATACCATATTTTTTTGGTAAAAATATTTTTTTTAAAGATCCATTTCAAGTACACTCAGAAATATCTAAAAACCATCTCTCTAGAAGCATTTCACTTTATGACTCTATGCTTACTTCGTTGGATAAATCACCCTTAAAAGCCGAGGCCCATTTTAAATTAGGAGAAATTCAGTATAGAATATTACAAGATTTTGATCAGGCATATTTACTCTATAATCGATCGTTGCAAAGTAATCCAAATAAATCACTGAAAACAAAAGTAATTCTTAGAATTATTGATGTTCTAATTGCAAGAGGCCAAAAGGAGGAAGCCAAAAGTTTTATAGTTAGACAATTAAAAAAATCTGCTTCTAAAGAATTAAAACTAAAAAATATTTATTTTTCATTTCTCACTGAAAAAGCTAGCCACACCTTAGCACTTATTGATTCTTTCAAATTTGACTTAACCCCTATTGATTCAGAGTTCAATGACCTAATTGAATTAAACAATATGATTATTGAATATTTCGATGAAGAAGAGGACAGTAAAAATGCTTTTGTACACTACCAAAAATCTGAATATTTGTTAAAGCAAAAAAAAGTCGGGGACGCTATAGAAGAGCTCACCTACATTAAAAATACATTAATGAATAAAAAAATAGGACCTCTGATTGATCTTAGGTTAGCTATTTTATATTACCGTTTGAAAGATTTTGATAATGCCTTGAAATTTGCCTCACTACTTGAAAATACCCGCTTCGCTGACATAGGTATAATATTTACAGCAGAAATATTTGAAAAGAGCCTATTTGACCATGAAAAAGCTAAAAAACTTTATATGCGTATCTTAGATGAATACCCATCATCTATTTATGCTGAACCAGTGCGCTATCATATTCGGGAATTACAAAACATAACAAATTCATGAAAAAGTATAAACTTATACTTTTTCTTTTATCATTATCTTTTTCGCAGAAAGTTATGATACCAATGGATCAAGAACAGAACAATCATTTGAAAGCATATGGTATAGCATTCTTTGGTCTCACAAAGAATATGAAAATCGAATGGTTGTTAAATTACAGAGGGGGGTCTTTCTTATTTGATGCAGATCAGATTATTGCCTCAGAATGTCGCTTGAGGGGGGTATCATTTGAGTTTTTATCAGGCACTGATCTTTTAAAAGTTTATTCAAAAATTGATCAAGAAAATATGGATATAGTTCTTTTGGAAAAAAAACCAAAAATTGCTATATATACACCCCCAAACAAGCAGCCGTGGGATGATGCAGTAACTTTAGCATTGACATACGCAGAAGTTGATTATGAAACATTATGGGATGAGGCTGTTACCTTAGGAGAATTAGAAAAATATGATTGGCTTCATTTACACCATGAAGATTTTACTGGTCAGTATGGTAAGTTTTATAGGAGTCATCATCAGGCGCAATGGTACAAGGATCAAAAAATTCAATTTGAAGACACCGCGAGAAAGTTGGGATACCAATCTGTTCATGAACAGAAAAAGGGAATCGCAAGAATTATAAAAAATTATGTTGGTAATGGAGGCTTCCTCTTTGCAATGTGCTCTGCAACTGATTCATATGATATAGCTTTATCCATGGGAGATAATGATGGAGCTCATCATGTATTTGATGGAACACCCTTTGATACTGACATCAATTCAAATTTAGATTTTACACAAACTTTTGCTTTTACAAATTTCAGGGTTCTAACAGATCCCCTAATTTACGAATTCTCAGATATAGACATGCCACCAAGCAACAACCCTAAAACTAGAGGAGCAGAAGCAGATTACTTTTCACTGTTCGAATTTTCTGCAAAATATGACCCTGTGCCCACCATGCTCACTCAAAGTCATGTTGCCATCGTGAAAGGATTTATGGGACAAACAACCGGGTTCAATAAAAAGTTTATAAAAAATCATATTGTGATCTTGGGGGAGGATCCGTCAACAGATCAAGTAAAATACTTACATGGTAACTATGGCAAAGGTACTTTCACTTTTTATGGCGGACATGATCCAGAAGATTATCAACATTTTGTGGGGGATCCTCCCACAGATCTTTCATTACACAGAAACTCAGCTGGTTACAGGTTAATTTTAAATAATATACTTTTCCCGGCTGCTCGTAAAAAAGAAAGAAAGACCTAACATGTGGTTACAAGAAGAAATTATCATTCCAGCAAAAACAAAAGGATTCTATCTAATCACTGATGACATTGTATCTAAGCTCCTAGTTTTAAAAAAGTTTAGCTTTGGTATATGTCATCTCTTCATCAAACATACTTCTGCATCATTATCCATAAACGAGAATACTGACCCATCTGTAAGGCATGATTTTGCAAAGTTTTTTGATGTTTTAGTTCCAGAAAACCAGTCGTTTTTCAAACATAACTATGAAGGCCCTGATGATATGCCAGCACATATAAAAACATCTCTACTTAGTACACATATCACTGTACCAATCAAAGATGGATCTCTGATGCTTGGGCAATGGCAAGGGATATACCTTTGCGAACATCGTTTCAATGGATCTGAAAGAAAGATTTTGGCGACAATCCAAGGTGAGACAATTTGATCAATGAAAGCGCTATATTCAGTCTATTATATCCAATGAAGGATTATTGCTAAATAGATCTGCGAATAATAACTAAAGGATTTTTTAGGGTTTTTTTGCTCTTTCCCAAATCAGGTTTAGCTCTTCTTGTCCTGCTGTTTCAAAGTTATATCCTTTTTCGCTTAGCGCCCTTTCGACTTTTTTAAATCTTTCAATAAACTTTTTATTAGCCTTTCTAAGTGCATCTTCTGAATGAATATTTAAATGTCTAGCCAAATTGACAATTGTAAACAAAACATCGCCTACCTCTTCATTTATGTTTTGTTGATTTTTTGAAGCTATTGCCGTTTTTAATTCACTTAGCTCCTCATCTAGCTTAGACCAAACTCCATCGATACTCTTCCAATCAAAATGAGCATGAGATGCCTTTTCCTGTAGTCTATAAGCCCTATTCAACGCTGGTAAAGCAGGAGGCACCCCATCAAGTCTTGAATTTCTTTTCTTCTCTTTATGCTTCATGGACTCCCAGTTTTGCTTTGCCTCAGTTGAGTTAATATTAGTTTTTGCACCAAAAACATGTGGGTGCCTTTTTACTAGTTTTTTTGTTACAATGTCTAAAGAATCGGCTATATCAAATCTTTTTCTTTCTGTAGCAATTTGAGATTGAAGCGCAACATGAAGCATTACATCACCAAGCTCTTCTTTTAACGTGCTCCAATCATTTTCCTCTATGCTCTCTATTACCTCATATGTTTCTTCTAAAAAATAGGGTAATAAAGACTCATGGGTCTGCTCTTTGTCCCATGAACATCCATCTGGGCCTCTCAATTTTTCAACTATCTCGAGCAGTTTAATAAATCCTTTAGCTACTTTCTCTTTGTCCATTTATTCCGTAATTATTCCATCCCATTTAGTCTTAGTTAAATATTTATTTTCTAACATAGTCATATTTTTTTTCCCATTTGAAGTTTTATCATCATATCCCATCAGATGTAAACAACCATGTATTACTAATCTTGATATTTCCTTCTGATATGGCTGGTTAAACTGGCTAGAATTTTCTTTTACTCTCTGTAAACTGATATATATTTCGCCCTCAATAAACTTCTCACTGTAATTATTTAATCTGAATGCAATTATATCAGTTAAATGATCTTTATTGAAAAATTTCCTTTTTAAGACTGATAATAGCTTGTCTGATGCAAAAATAAATGTAAGATCCGCATCTATAACATTCATGGATTCCAAAACGCGCTTTGCAATATCCGCAACAATATCATTATTTACTACAGTGAGTGATGTTTCGTTGGTGCAGTTTACATTAATCATTTATTTGAAATATTTTTAGGATCATCCGGATACTCCACCCTAATGTGGTATATGCCTCTAAGCACAGGTAGCATTCCACTTGTACCATCCACGCTACCTTTAATCTTATTCAACTCATCTAGAGTCAAAGGACAGTCATTAAGCTGGCCGTCTGCAATTTTTTCTTTAATAATTTTGTCAATCATTGCTTCAATTTTAAATATATCAGGTTCCCTTATTGATCTAACAGCGCCCTCTACAGCATCGCATATCATTAAGATGCCGGTCTCTTTTGTGTTAGGTTTAGGGCCTGGGTACCTATATGCTGACTCATCTACTTTTGTTCCGTTTTCTTCCGCGTCTTTAAGTGCCAAACGGTAAAAATATTCAACACGAGCAGTCCCATGATGCATAGGTATAAAATCAGAGACAATCTTGGGTATGCCATGTTCATCAGCTAGCCTCAGACCTTCATTAACGTGAGACCTTATTATTTTTGCGCTCATTGTATTTGTTATTTTATCGTGCTTGTTATTGTCGCGAAATTGATTTTCAATAAAGTATTCAGATTTAGCCATTTTCCCAATATCGTGGTAGTATGCGCCTACTCGACATAGCAATGAATGAGCGCCAATGGCCTTTGCACACGCCTCAGCAAGGTTCCCAACCACAATACTATGGTTAAAAGTCCCATTTGTTTTTCGCTGCGCCTCTTTTAACAGCGGATGATCAAAATCTAATAACTCAATGAGTGTTAAATCATTAGTGACTTCAAAAACCATTTCCAAGAGGCCAACTAACCCATATGTTAATATTGGTGCAAGAATACTATTTAGTAATAAAAATTGCATGTCTCTTAACACCATAGCAAAGCTGTTCTCTTTAAATAATCCAATACCAATAATTACTATGATACTTGCCGCCATAAGACTAAACATTGTTATGAAAAGTTGACTTCTTTTTCGAAGTTTTCTGATATTATAAATTGCGATAGTGGAGGTAAATAAAGAGACAATAACAAGGTCAATGTTTTGACCCATCATGATACCCATTAAAATTGCTAACGATGTTGTGGCTATAAAACCCATTCGAGCATCAAATAAGATTGTCAGAGTCATGGCAACCATTGTAATCGGTACTAAATACTCGGACCACTCCATACGGATGACTATTACATGAGTTAGAGCAATTTGGACAAAAAAAATGATGCAAATAAGAAGTACCATTTTCCAATCATCAAAGACATGTTTTCTGTAAATTATTAAAAAAGTAAAAAACAGGGAGATAATAACGGACAATAGTATGATTCTTCCCATGAGCCCCTTAAAGCCATTTAGCATCCCTGTTTGATATCTTTGCCCTTCTACCGACGCAGATAATGAATTTAGCTTCAGCAATACCTCATCAGTAATGCGCATATTTGCATCAACAATTAATTCATTTTTGAGAACAACTCCCTGGCTTCTTGGGACTTTGTCTAAGCTCTCTTTTTGTCGAACATTTGTCAGCTCTTTATCATAAATAATATTTGGCTTCATGAACTCAACAACCAAGTCATAGCCAAGATTTAAGAACCTGTCTTCGACTTTAAAATATGTCATTAATTCTTTTTTTGACTTTATCCACGCAGACTCTAAGTCGTTAAAATTATCAGGGTTGGCTAAATCTGGGACCTCTCCCTGATTAATGGTTACTTTATCACTTACAATTTCTTTCATTGGGATATCATAAATCCCCTCTACCCATCTATTTCTGCATGTTTGGATAACCAATTCGCTGTGGCTTTGGAATTTTTCGGGATTACTAGAATTGAAATAAAATGCCCAATCATTTTTTTCTAAGGTAAAGGGGTAAGAGCGAGACATATCATTCAGAAGCAGATCAAGATTAGTACTGTCTGCAATAAATTCTAACTTGGCTTTTTCATATTGTTTATCATACTTTCGCTCATACACCAACCTTCTAGACTCAGTTAATCTTGAATTAGCTCGATTGATTGATTTAACTTTAAGGAAGAAGTTTTTAATTGCATCTATTTGGGTATTAACAACTTTTTTGTCCCTATTAAAAATAAATGGGACTGAACGTTTTTTGTCTTCTAGATCTTTATTCAATCGATCTGCGGATTTCAAGATTGGAAATGTAAAAGGAGCAATAATTGGGTCTCTACTAATATCGTTCAATTGATAAGCGTACTGCAGTGATTGACCCTGCGGAAACAGGATTGAAACGATTATAATTAAGCTGAATATTGTCAAATATTGAGGCCAATAATGATCAAGGAATAGATTTTTCTTAAACCAATTAAAGGTCTTATTTAGGTGCATTATATTTTAACACCTTTTAATATTTCTCTTGCAATAATTATCCTCTGAATCTCACTTGTCCCTTCGCCTATTTCCAGTATTTTTGCATCACGAAAATATCTCTCTACCTCGTAATCTTTGACATACCCATAGCCGCCATGAATTTGTATGGCTTGACTAGTTATTTCCATCGCAGCCTCGCTGGCAAAAAGCTTAGCCATAGATGCCTCCTTATTTATTGGAAGGCCTTGATCTTTTAGCCACGCTGCATTATAGACTAATAATTTTGAGGCTTCTATATTGGTTGCCATATCTGACAATTTAAAGCTTACGGATTGGAACTCGCTGATAGTTCTATCAAATGCTTTTCTTTCTGTTGAATACTTTAAAGCCTTTTCATACGCTCCGATCGCAGTACCAACTGATAAGGCTCCAATCGATATCCTTCCAGAGCTAAGAGTTTTTAAAAATGTTGAAAAACCATCCTGAGCAGAACCGAGCATAGATGATGCAGGGATCACCATTTCTTTAAAATATAGTTGTCTAGTATCGCTGGCACGCCAACCCATTTTTTTTTCTTTTGGACCTATTTCAAGACCTGGTGTGTCTGTTGGTATAATAAATGAAGCGATTCCTAACCTATCATCATCTTCAATGACTTGAGCAGTAAATGATAGTAACCCTGCAACGCCTGCATTGGTTATAAAAATCTTACTTCCATTCACTACGAATTCGTCTCCAACTTTAACGGCTTTTGTTTTTGTTGCGCCTGCATCGCTTCCAGCCTCCGGTTCGGTTAATCCAAAAGCACCTAAAATTTCACCAGAAGCTAACCTAGGCAAATATTTGCTTTTTTGCTCTTCTGAACCAAAGGCTAGGAGAGGTAGTATACCAAGAGAATTATGAGCAGTCATCGTGATAGCTACGGATGCATCTGCCCTTCCTAATTCAATTATTGCAGTCGAAAATGCCACCATGTCCATACCAGACCCACCATATTTCTCAGGGACAAGTATTCCCATTAATCCTAATTCCCCCATTTGTTCTACTATTTTAGAGGGGAATTGCTGCTTTTTGTCAAGGTCTGTTGCAACCGGTTTTACTTCTGATTCTGCAAATTCACGAACCATCTTCTGGATCATCAGATGCTCGTCTTTAAAAAATAGCTTATTCATTTTCTAAGTAATGGTGTTTGGTTTTGAAATTTTGTTTTATCATATTACTAAATGAGACAATCCTCATTTGCAAACTAATTGTTAGTGAGCCTTAAATATTGAGCCAGCTCATAAGCCGAGTTCTGTCATCAAATAAAGTCAATTATCCAATGGATAGTCATTTATCTAGTGTTTATGTTACCATAAACCTCAAGCAATCTACCCGCTCCTCAAGCAATGCGAACAACATCTCGGAGCCTATTCGATCTTGCACCAGATGGGGTTTGCAAATTCTTTAAATTTCTTCAAAGAATAGTAGTCTCTTACACTACTGTTTCACCCTTACCCGAAGGCGGTATACTTTCTGCTGCACTTTCCATAAGCTGTGATTTTAGCCTCACCCCGTTAGGGAGCATCCTGTCCTGCGGTGCCCGGACTTTCCTCTATTGAGACGGATTGATATCCGTGTCAATAGCAACTATCTAACTGGCTCAATACTTTTATACATAAAATTACGACTATTTATTGATTAAATAAAAATCGTCCGCAAATGTCGCACCTATGTATACCTGATTCCGCTCGCACCTCTGTAATTTTCTGTGGGGGTATATGAGCTCCACACCCTCCGCAACCTGAACCCTCTATGTTGACAACCGCCAAACCATCTCTAGCGTCCATTACTTTGTTGTAAATAGAGATTATATCTTCATCAATTTTGGCCACGTTTTCTTTTCTTTGTTTTTCCAACAATCCTTTTTCTTCTGCTGATTCGGAAATTGCAGACTCTAGCTTTTCTCTTCTTTTTTGAAGGTCGTTTGAAAGAGTTTCTAGTTCTGACTCCATAGACTCCACAGTTTCTTTCAAGACTTCTTTTTCCTCAAGAAGTCCTATTGCATCATTTTCATGTTTAGATTTTTGCTCTTTCAGATGATCAATTTCTGCCATTATAGCATCGTATTGTTTATTATTCGTAACTAGAAAAAGTTGATCTTTCAGCTGGTCAATTTTTTCAATAACCTGTTTAACGTCAATTTCTTTTTTATTTTCCTCAACATCAATTTCTTTTAACCTGCTTTTTTTGTCAGAGATGGTATTTTTTGTCATCTCTTCTTTTTTATTTAAACCTTCTACTCTTGTTGGCAAGTCTCCGAGCAGATCGTTTAGGTCTTTTAATTTTGAGTCAATCCCCTGAAGTTTGATAAGTTGTTCCATTAATATTATTACCCTCTAAATAAAAAATGCACCCAAAAGGTGCATTTATTGTTAATAACTAATTTGCTTTCCAAGCAAATTTCGCCTTAATCATCGTTAAGCATTTTACGATGACGTTTATTTGAATAAATCTATTCATATATTTACTCTAAATTTATTTAGTTATTTTTTTAAACCTAACTATTAAATAATTGGTGAAATTATTTAGGTAAATGTTTGTATTATTGTTGCTCAAATTTAAACATTTAACTTTTATTAAACTCACTAATATGCCTTCAGATTTTCTACAACGACACCTTGGTCCGGATGAATCACAAATTGAGGACATGCTTTCCTACCTGGGTTTTTCATCATTAGATGAAATGTCAAACAAAGTATTACCCAAGGAAATTCATTCAAGCTCTTCAACCAGACTTCCTAAAGCATCTGATGAGATGGACACCATAAACAGATTGAAAGAGATTTCAGAAAGTAATCTTATTTATAGATCGTTCATTGGTATGGGATATTATGGAACTTTTATGCCCGGCGTTATACAGAGAAACATATTTGAAAATCCTGGTTGGTATACCCAATATACCCCCTATCAAGCGGAGATAAGCCAAGGCCGGCTTGAGGCGCTACTTAATTATCAGACTATGGTATCAGATTTAACTGGCTTACCAATTTCTAATGCTTCATTACTTGATGAAGCAACTGCGGCCGCAGAGGCAATGACCATGTTTTATAATAATACAAGAAATGTGGATAAAAATGTCTTCCTCGTTTCAGATTCTTGTCATCCTCAAACAATTGATGTATTAAAAACTAGAGCAACTCCTTTGGGAATCGAGCTAATAGTCCAAAACGTAAATTCGTTTAATTTTGAAGATAATGTTTTTGGGGTACTCTTGCAATACCCTGACACAAATGGATCAATTAACGACCATACAGATATCATCCATACTGCTCATGAAAATGATTCATATGTTTGCATGGCTACAGATTTACTAGCCTTGACATTACTAAAAACACCTGGGGAAATGGGGTCGGATGCCGCTGTCGGTAGTGCACAAAGATTTGGAGTTCCTATGGGGTATGGGGGACCCCATGCAGCATTTTTCTCAACAACAGAGCAGTTTAAACGGAAAATTCCAGGAAGGCTAATTGGCGTCTCGCAGGATAGTCATAACAAACCTGCTCTAAGAATGGCTCTGCAGACAAGAGAGCAGCACATAAGGAGAGAAAAGGCCACATCTAACATATGTACCGCGCAGGTTTTACTTGCTGTGATATCGGGAATGTATGCCGTTTACCATGGAGGTAATGGCTTGGTAAAAATAGCTAGACGTGTAAATGAACTTGCTCGTATACTTTATACCTCATTAAAAAATTCAGGTTATGAAATTTTTTGTGATTCATTTTTTGACACAATCATATTCAGAGCAACTGGATGGGAGAAAAAGGCCAGAGATTTAAAATTTAACTTTCGTGTACTATCAGAAGGTCTTGTTGGAATCTCAATAGATGAAACAACTAAGATAGAACATCTAAAACAAATTCTCTCCGTTTTTGATGCGGAAATGGCTCTAGAAACCACAAGCTCAATACCAAAAAATTTAGAAAGAGATTCAGAGTTTTTGCAAAATAATGTCTTCAATGATTATCGATCTGAAACCGAAATGCTACGCTATATTCACAAGCTCGAAAAAAAAGATCTAAGCCTGAATACTAGTATGATACCATTAGGCTCCTGTACAATGAAATTAAATTCAACGACTGAAATGACCTCTGTTACTTGGCCAGAAATATCAAACATTCACCCCTTTGCCCCTGATAATCAAGTTAAAGGTTATAAAGTACTAATTAATGAATTAAACAAGTGGCTTGTCGATATAACAGGTTTTGATTCAATATCTATGCAACCCAACTCAGGGTCCCAGGGTGAATATACGGGGTTGATGGTAATCCGTGCTTATCATCTTTCTCGTGGTAACAAGCATCGCAATATTTGTCTTATTCCTTCTTCTGCGCATGGTACAAATCCCGCTTCAGCAGTTATGGCGGGAATGCAAGTTGTCGTTATAGATTGTGATCGCCATGGGAATATTGATGCTGATGACCTAAAAAGCAAAGTTGAAATCCACAAGGATAATCTATCAGCGATGATGATAACATACCCATCTACGCATGGCGTGTTTGAATCCTCTATAAAATCCCTGTGCGATTTAGTACATGAACATGGCGGCCAAGTTTACATGGACGGTGCAAATTTAAATGCGCTTGTTGGCTTATGTAAACCAGGTGAACTCGGCGCGGATGTTATGCATATCAATTTGCACAAAACATTTTGCATACCTCATGGTGGAGGAGGGCCTGGTATGGGCCCTATAGTTTGTAAAAATCACTTAACACCTTTTCTACCAAGACATATTCATCAAAACGACTTAAATGGGAGTAACATTTCTGCAGTATCTGCTGCACCATTTGGTAGTAGTAGCATACTTCCGATCTCATGGTCCTATATTGCTATGATGGGGGCTGAAGGTTTGAAAAAAGCAACTCAAGTCGCCATTTTAAATGCAAACTATTTAGCAAAGATGCTGGCTGACTATTATCCAATACTATACAGCGGTAAAAATGGATTCTATGCACACGAATTCATCATTGATATAAGGCCAATAAAAGAAATTTCAGGCATAAACGAGGAAGATATTGCCAAGAGATTAATGGACTATGGCTTTCACGCCCCCACAATGTCTTGGCCTGTTCCTGGGACTATGATGATTGAGCCCACAGAAAGTGAATCAAAAACCGAAATTGATCGTTTTTGCCAGGCAATGATTTTAATAAAAAAAGAAATAGATAATGTTGTCTCCAAAAAATCTGATCCTGAAAACAATCCTTTAAAGAATGCCCCGCACACAGCTGAATATGTACTTCATGATGATTGGAATCATCCTTATTCTAGGCAAGAAAGTTGTTTCCCCATGGACTCCCAAAATGAATACAAATATTGGCCTCCAGTGGGAAGGATTGATAACGCATTTGGGGATAGAAACTTAGTCTGCACCTGCCCAGACGTTAAAAGTTATGATACATAAGCAAAAATAATCTCTGATTAATAAACACCTTCCTTATTATTTCGTAAATTTTCACAACCATGAGACTATTAGTCTATTCTTTTATTTTAATAATAATATCGCTTGGTTGCGGCGATGATAGTAACACCGACAATACGGCCACTATAACTGTAGATATTATATCTCCAGAACCAGGTGCAGTCCTTCAAGACTCCATAAATATTGTATGTGAGCTCAATGACAGCGATCGTGTATTGAGAATAGAACTATGGATAGATAATGATTCAACAGGTATTGCAGATTATAGTGCTCCCTTTGAACTTTTTCTAAATACTATAGATTACCCTAACGGCGAATATGAAATATTTGTCCGCTCTTACGACATTCATGGTAACAAATTTGACTCCGAGACAATATTATTGAATATCAGCAACTTTTTAATGTTTAGTAGAACATTAGGTGAGGAATCATTCGACGAAGAAGGACATTCTATAATCCAGCTAGAAGACAGTAGCTTTATCATTCTAGGAAGCATCGATGATGATATCTTATTAACGAAAACCAATAGATATGGAGAGCTTGATTGGCAGCAATCTATCGGTGGGAGTCAAGAAGATATCGCTAATCACATTTACAGTACACTAGACGGTGGTTATGTTATTTCTGGTGAGACTGAATCATATGGGAATGGAGGAAAAGATATTTGGCTGATTAAAACCAATCAATCAGGGTTAATGGATTGGAATGTCTGTCTAGGAACTAATAACAATGAACAGGCTGGTCAAGCTATCCAAACTCAAGATGGAGGATTTATATTAGTCGGAGGTAAAGCACAAAATAGTAATAACAATACCAATGTCTGGCTCATTAAAACTAATTCACAAGGAGACACCACTTGGACACAGTCCTTTGGCGGATCTGAATCAGATAGCGGAACGGACATACTGGTAGACGAAAATGGGGGCTACGTTATTCTTGGTGATACTGAATCATATGGAAATGGGGGAAAAGATATCTATGTTATTAAAACAGATCTATATGGAGAGCAGGAGTGGAGTAAAACCTATGGGGGCGGGAGTGATGATAGTGGACAATCCATAATAAAAGCATCTGATGGTGGTTATATAATTAGATACATTGTTGAGTCGTTTGGTGCAGGGAACTCATCTGTAGGAATTCTGAAAATCAGCCAAGATGGTGATGAGATATGGTCAAAGACAATTGGAGGGAGTTATGGTATACCTGGTAATTCTCTACAGTACATTGATAATGGAAACTACGTTATGATCTGCTCTTTATTCAATTATGGTAACAATTCATTCAATTCATATTTACTACAGTTTAATGATACTGGTAATATCCTCTGGGATATTATCTGGGGAGATAAAAAAGACGACCACGGTCTTGGTGTTTTACAAACCTTAGATGGCGGCTTTATAATAACTGGCAGTACAAATAATTACGGGAATGGTAATGTATTTAACTCAGACCTGCTATTGCTTAAAACAGATGCAAACGGAATGATGGTTAAGTTTAATATTTGATAGATGCTATTTTAATAAAAGCATCTTTTTTGTTTGGATATAGCTTTTTGAAACCATCGTTGTAAAATAAACCCCGGACGCTACATCATTCCCATTGTTGTCTTTACCATCCCACTCTGTTGTGTGATATCCATAATCTCTAACTTCATTTACGAGCCTCCTAACTTCATGCCCAAGTACGTTATAAATTGAAATGGAAACAAGAGATCTTATAGGTAGTGTATAATCTATTTTTGTTATTGGGTTGAAGGGGTTCGGATAATTTTGTGATAAAATAAAATCACTGGGAATATTATCTAAAATTTCTTTTGTCATCAAATTAACATATTCTAAATCACCAACAATTAATTTTAATTCGTGATCTATATTTGAAACTGGTGTAAATAATAGCTTTTCACTAAATATGTTATAATAAATAGTCCTTGTGTTTACATCAACCAAGGAGGCTCGCATATTTTCTAAAAAAGAACCCTGTAATTCTGCAGAAAAATTTATTTTACTTTCTGTTTGCCCACCTTCTAATCTTAGGTTCCACACGCCATTGGGGTTATGAATATTTCTAATGTCTCGGATATAATTATAGTTTTTTGTGCCATTAATATCTGAGAGCAATACTAAACCTCTTTCAAGTTCCGGATATACTGGAGTGTCAAAAACATCAAATAAATCTTTGGCATTCTTAGACCGGCCAATCTCCGCTGAATGATTAACGTAATTATCATCTTCTATTTTAATCTTTATATACCATTCGTCGAAACTGGTTTCACGATATGATATGTTAGTACTATCAGGAAATGGAGTTAGGGTGATGGTAGCATCGATAGGGGTATAGACTGCATATCCGCGCCACGGATGCAACTCCGACTGACCATCGCTCCAGCCCCTTGGCTTGCCTGATATTCCGTATGTTATTGGATTACTGACCATGCTATCTTTTTCAAATTGTACAGGAAACGAAAAAGGACTTCCTATAAGATTCCAACCTGATTCTAAGTCAATTATAAAATCCTCTAGGGGTATAGATGAGCTTGAATCTTCTTGAAAAACAATAGGGTCATCATAAATATGTCTAAACCAATAAGACTGACCTAATTGAATTCTATTTGCAATAGAGAAGGAATTCTTAACGGGATTCCACGAGTAAAAAACATGACCCTGATCAAGAGTGTATTCTGCAAGGGATATGTCATCTGGTCTAGCAGGCCAGGAAATTAATTTCCACTGATTTTTTTCTACTCCCTCTGGATAGCTGCTAAACAGATTCTCCATTGATAATTCCCCATTATAAAAGTAAATAGAAGGTGTGTAATAATCTGAAAGTGTTGAACTATTCGTATTATCAATAGTCAAAATACGCGCTCGAAACGATTGAAAATTAATTAATGAATCTGGTATTAGTGCTTCGAAAACATTGTTTCTTACATTAATCATTGATAAAATGGTTTCAGTATCATTAACACCACCTGGTTGCAAATATAACTCTGACTTTTGAATTCCATTCAGGTCGTATATGGTTGCTGATACAGTTACTGGAATACCATTTTTTTCAATTAAACTAGAAAACTGAAAATCGGTTACAACAGGTGGTTCAGCCAATATACTTTGAGTCGTTTTTAAAAAGCCTGGCCCTATATCAAATGAATCAGAAACAGCATCTTTTGATATAAGTCCACCAATACTATTCATTACTTGATTAGAATCACTCAAACTTATACCTTGTCCTATGGGTATGTATGATAATGCTATTTGGTAATCTTGTCCAATTACAAGATTTAGCATAAGAGGTAGAAATACTTTTAATGCTTTCTTCATAAATTGTCCTAAGAGTCAGAGCCCTTAATTACCACAAAATTAATTACAAGCGCTTGGCTGAGGGATCCTGAAGTGAGATTTCTGATGCTGATTTCACAGGAACCAGATCCCATTGAATGTGCTTGTATAAGGTAATCACCAACATTACCACCGGAACGATGACCTACAACAACTACATCGTCAGCCCCTATGACATTATTAGTAAGGGTGAAACTGACTTCAGTATTAGCACCCAGCGCTTGATCGTGAGTAGTAATCTTCCCCGTATATTTGTCGATATTAACTGTTGTAGTTTTGTTACCAGTCTGTGTTTCAGTCGCTCCTGATGGCGCAGTTGAAGCAACATATGTTTTGATCTGCGAGACATTGATATGCTTAGTATCGCCAGCATCATCGACTAGAATCTTGTCTGTGTCAGCCAATGTAATGGAGGTGCCATCCGTTGCTCCGTCTACCTGTATCGCCGCACCAGAGACCTTGTCTGTTGTGCTTAGAGTAGCAAGCTTACTATCTGCTATAGCTGCAGAACTATTGATATCTGCGTTCACAATCACGCCGCTTCCGATAGCTAATACTCCGGCTGATAGTGTTGCGTCTCCACTTAATGTAGTCCAAGATGGATCTCCATTTGCGTCTGCAATTAATATTTTACCATCCGCACCTGCTGCTAGTGCTGATGGATCCCCGCTCGCGTCGCCAACAATAATTTTACCTCTTGCAAGTCCTGCCATTTTTGCTAACGAAACTGCATCATTTGCAATAGTTGCAGCACCATTTGAAGCAATGGTAAGATCCCCTGATATCTCTACCGGATTGTATCTTGACCCATCGCCAATCAACGCTGCTCCTGCTGTATTGGTACTCATCACTAGATCATCTCCT
>Ga0160422_10000763_pt1 | contig 19745 bp, 18 predicted proteins | sample Fk160mmetaG_FD_108192 | JGI IMG/M metagenome (GOLD analysis project Ga0160422, IMG submission 108192) | Marine microbial communities from the Central Pacific Ocean - Fk160115 60m metaG | ecosystem: Environmental > Aquatic > Marine > Oceanic > Photic zone | place: The Central Pacific Ocean... | reverse complement strand
TTGTTTCGTTAGTTTAGATTCCTCTTTTAAATCCATCTCTTTTAACTCTTTATATAATATATCTAAAGCAGGCTTACTAAATCTAACGGTTGTTAGTTGGGCATATACTTGTTGTAATGAAGGCATCATTCTATAACCTGCGGCTGCATAAAGAATTAGAATTGGTAGAATTGAGTTGAAATCCCCACTGGAAATTATTAAAAATATTACCAGTGCTAATACACCACCAAAAGCTAACATTTCAATGAAATATCTTGGCAATTTTCCAATGATATGTTGTGTGGCTGTATGCTTTGCAAAACGCAATGCCGGATCCTCGTAATCCTCTAATAACGTATGCTCTAAATTTGAAACTTTTAATTCCTTTATCGATGAAAATCCTGATTGAACTATTCTAAATCTTTCCTCATTTGCTAAAACTCTGTCCTCACCAATGTTAGTCAGATATTTTTTTGCAACCATTGTGAAAACAAGATAGATTCCGATCAGAGGTACGAAAACATTTGTAGCTAAAAGAGGATCGAAAATAAACAGGCCTAATATAATAATAATAACTGAAGAAATATTTGCGAAAAACATTAATCCAGGCAACAGTACTCCTGATACTACTGCATTAACTTCTGACAAAATATTCTTACCAATACTTGCGCTATTTTTGCTCAGAAACCAGCTGTAGTCTTGTCTAAGATAATTTTCAACAAAGTTTTTACTAATACTAAAGTTACATGATTGAGCAAATCTTTCTAGCATATATATACTCCAAGCTTTCATGCTTAGAGAGGTAATCATGAAAATAAAGACAGATAATCCAACTATAATTAAAAAATTTTGCACATCTTCAGTTGAATCTACATCTTCGAAACCTAAAAAATAAAAAATTTTAGACAGAATATTATTTGTCTCAATAATCTCAGGTTGAGAAACTAATGTAAAAAAAGGAGCTATTGAGGCCACCCCCGCAACATCAAATAATGCAACAAAAAAAGTAATTACTAAAAGTATATATAATCTTCTCTTTTCATCAGAACTTAAAAATCCAAGCATCATACTTAAAATTTTATTCATTATTGTTTAATCCTTGTTTTGCTTTATCAATAATAATTTGATGTAAATATTCTTCATAATCATAACTAATATTTTTTGTTACTGATTTAATCTTGGCATTTGATAGCGCTGAATATTTTGGTCTCAAAGCAAAAGATTCAAAATCATTACTACTAATTGGATGTATTCGAGTATCTTTAGTTAAATTATAATTTGTAGCAATTGATATTATATCTTCTGCAAATTTGTACCACGAAACATGCGGTTCACCAGATAAATGATAAATTCCCCATGGTTTTTCATCATTTGAGATTTTTTCACAAAAAATTTTCAGAACCTTAACAATTTGAATAGTTGATGTAGGTCCTCCAAATTGATCATTGACAACATTAAGCTTTGAATTTGTTTTAGACTTTTCGATAATAGTATTTAAAAAATTCTTTCCAAAAGAACTATATACCCAGCTTACTCGGAAAATTACAAACTTATCAGTAAATTTTTGGATAAGTTTTTCACCTAACAATTTACTTTTTCCATAAACGTTAACTGGACTAGTTTCATCAGATTCTTCATATGGAAGAGTCTTATTTCCATCAAATACGTAATCAGTTGATATATGAATAAGTACAGAGTTGTATTTTTTACAAAGGATTGAAATCTCTTTTAGTGATATTGCGTTAACTTTGTAAGCTTCCAAAGGATGGCTTTCAGCCAGATCAACTGCAGTATAGCCTACAGCATTTATAACAATTTCTGGATTATATTTTTTAAAATAATTGTCAAGATTTTTTAAGTTTTCAAAATTAACTTCATCTTTTCCTAAAAAAACATATTTGAATTCACTTTCATTATTTTTTTTTTCGTAATTTCTCAATGTTGATGCAAGCTGTCCTTTCTTGCCAAGAACTAAAATTTTCAATGTATATATATCCTCATATTGCTTAATAATATTTTGGTATCAAATTATTTGGGATTTCAGATATTAAGAAGTTATTAATGTCTTTAGCGGAAACTATAGGATTTTTGACTGGCCAATCAATATCTAAGTCTGGATCATCCCACATTATTCCAACTTCAGAATTAGGATTATAAAATTCCGTGCATTTATATTCGAAATCTGCTTCATCCGAAATAACACAAAAGCCATGCGCAAAACCAGGAGGTATGAATACTTGATATTGGTTTTCATCAGATAAAATAAATGAAACATGTTTTTTATATGTTGGTGAGCCTTCTCGCATATCTACAGCCACATCATATACAGAACCATTTGAGACTCTTACAAGTTTTCCTTGCATTTTATCTAATTGATAATGAAGCCCCCTCAATGTGTTTTTCTTTGATCTTGAATGATTATCTTGAACAAAATCATAATGAATGCCAGCATCTGTAAAATGATTTTTTTGATATGTTTCTAAAAAAAATCCTCTTGAATCCCTATGTATTTTTGGCTTTATAAGCTTAACTTCCTTAATTTTAGTATCAATGCATTCCATAAAATCACAAAATATTTTTTAAATATTCTCCATATAATGATCCATTAAAATCATCGATTAGATTCTTAAGTTGCTCTGCTGAAATGAAATTCTTTTCGAAGCTTATCTCTTCTGGACAAGCTATTTTCGAACCCTGCCTTTTTTCAAGAGATTTCACAAATATTGATGCATCAAGTAATGAGTCATGAGTACCCATATCAAACCATGCATGACCACTATCAAGTTTTTCTACTTTCATTGAACCATTATTTATGTAGAAATTATTTAAGTCGGTAATTTCTAGCTCTCCTCTTTTTGAAGGTTGTAAACTTTTTGCATAAGTTGGTGCATTTGAGTCATAAAAATACAGTCCTGTTACAGCATAGTTTGATTTTGGTTTTTTTGGTTTCTCTTCAATAGACAAAACTTTTTCGTCTTCATCAAATTCAACCACTCCGTATCTTTCAGGATCTTTTACAGAATAAGCGAAAACGTGAGCACCTTCTTTTATTTCGTTAACTTTTATTAAGGTTTGCTCAAGCCCACTTCCATAAAAAAAGTTATCGCCTAAAATTAATACGCTGGGATGATTATTTATAAAGTCATCGCCAATTAATAAAGCTTGAGCTATTCCCTCTGGTTTAAGCTGTATTTCATATTTAATCTTAATACCCCATCGATTTCCATTTCCCAACAAACTTTTGTAGTTGTTAATATCTTGTGGTGTAGAAATTATCAAAATATCCTTTATTCCAACACTCATCAAAGTGCATAAAGGATAGTAAATCATTGGCTTGTCGTAGATTGGCAATAATTGTTTCGATGTGTGGATGGTTAACGGATGTAGTCTAGTTCCAGAACCACCTGCTAATATTATTCCTTTTCTTTCCATTTTTAATTTTTTATGTACCAATCAACAGTAATTTTTATGCCTGATTCAAATGTTTCATTTGGGCTCCAACCAAGATTTTTAAAAATTTTAGAACTATCGATTGCATATCTAAAATCATGTCCTGGTCTATCAGTTATAAACTCAACACAGTCCTCAAATTTATCATTTATTTTTAAAAAATCACTATTATTGTCTCTTAGAACTTGCCAAATTTCTTTAACAACCTCTAAATTAGTTCTTTCAGAATTACCGCCAATATTATAAGTTTCGCCAATTTTACCCTCCATGCTTACTTCATGAAGAGCATGAGCATGGTCATTTACATACAACCAGTCTCTTATTTGGTTGCCTTCACCATAAATTGGTACTTTATCACCACTAGTGAGCTTTCTAATTATTGTTGGTATTAATTTTTCGTCATTTTGAAAAGGTCCATAATTATTTGAACAATTTGTTACAACTATTGGCAAGCCATATGTTCTATACCATGCTCTAACTAAATGGTCAGAACTAGCTTTTGATGCAGAATATGGAGAACTTGGTTTATAGCTAGTTGACTCCGTAAAGCTAGGTTCACCAAGCTTTAGATCACCATAAACTTCATCAGTAGAAATATGATGAAATGTAAATATATTTTTTTTGTGAGAACTTAATTCGTTAAAATAATTCCTTGATACTTCAAGCAGCTGATAAGAACCAAAAATATTTGTTTGAATGAAGTCCATTGATGAGCTTATGGACCTATCTACATGAGACTCAGCTGCGAGATGCATTATTTTATCAGGCTGTTCTCTAGTAAAAATTTCTTTTAACATATCAATATCACAAATATCGCATTTATAAAATTTGTATTTATTTGAAGATTTTAATGATTCAAGTGATTTAGGATTTGCTGCATATGTGAGTTTATCTATATTGATCACATCATGACCATAATCATTTATTAGTATCTTTATAAGCGCAGAACCAATAAAGCCTGCTCCACCAGTAACTAAAATTTTTAATGACATTAATTATTCCCCTATATTCAGAATCTATTTCCTAGAAGCTATCTTAATAACATCCTTGCTTAAAAATTTATTCATCTTCATAAACTACTCCACTTAGAGGGATCTATTAAATTTTGGTCATTGCTAAATAAATCTGGAAAACTTTTAATATCTTTATTTTTTGAATAATTTATTAATTGTTTAAGCTGCGCTAGATTTTGAACACCTACAACAGCTTTATCAATGTCATCGATTGAATTTATGAAAGATAAACACCCTTGAACAGCATTTATGTTATTTTTTTTAAGCCAATTATGCCAATCCATAAAAATATTTGACCATTTTTTAAATTTAAGGGGTATTTCATTATAATTCATTAATAAAAGACCTTGTAAAAAACATGATCTGGCATGAATCTCTATGTTTTTGCTTTTGAGAACTTTTAAATATTCTGTCTTTAAAATCTCCTGATTAATGATATTAATTGGTAACTGAATAATATCTACATCGAATCTGTCAACAATTTTCATTAAATCATGAGTTGAGTAAACGGATACTCCTATCTTTTTGACAAGCCTATCTCTTTTGCAATTTAAAACTGACTCATACAGTTCATCACCATTTTTAGATAAAAGCTCTAACGGTCGATGCAAAAGAACTCCGTATAAACTCTTTAATCTTAATCTTTCTATTGACGATTTAACCTCTAGCTCAGTCCAATGTTTGATTTTATCTTCATTACCTATAATTGATCCTATTTTTGTAATGACATTGAAGGTGCTAATTTCACATTTCCCTAAAGATTCTTCACTGTCTCCATAGTCTCTAGCAGTATCTATGGTGTCAATTTCAGAACTTCGAGCAAATTCAATTATTTTTTTTACTTCATCTAATTTTACTTTTCCTGAAAAATTAGAAATACCATAGTCAAGCCCAAATTGAGCAGTTCCAATTGCTAAATTCAACTATTTCCTACCTGAGATTTGATAAGTTTATAAACAAGTTCTTGCGATTCATGACTTAAATCAGGATATATTGGAATACTGATTGCTTCAGCATAGTATTTTTCAGACTGAGGAAAATCTGAAAAGTTAAATCCAAATTTAGAATAATAAGGCTGTCTGTATATTGGAATGTAATGAATATTTACACCTATATTGTTTTCTCTTAGATAGTTAAATAACTGTTTGTGGCTTGCCTTGGATTTACTGTTATCAACTCTTATTACATATAAATGAAGTGATGAATAACTATCTTTGTTTTGGTAAGGTAATTTTATTGAAACTAAATCTTGAAAATATTCGTTATATCTTTTGCATATTTCATGTCTTTTATGAATAAATGAATCAAGACGATTCATCTGACTAATCCCAAGTGCAGCCTGAATATCAGTCATTCTGTAATTGAATCCAAGCTTAATCTGCTCATAGTACCAAGGACCATCAGGGGTGTTCTGCATTGCATTTACATCCCTAGTGATACCATGTGTTCTATATAAAGATAGCTTTTCAGCAATTTTTTTATCATTTGTTGTAACCATTCCACCTTCACCAGTAGTAATTATTTTTACTGGATGGAAACTAAAAACGGCGATATCACTATACTCACAGTCTCCAATTTTAGTTTTTTTATATTTTGCACCAATTGCATGAGAGGCATCTTCAATAATTTTAAATTTATATTCTTTAGATAGTTTATAAATTTCTTCCATATCACAAGGCTGACCAGTTAAATGAACAGGTATCACAACTTTTGGCAATTTTCCTAATTTAGACGCTTTCTCTAATTTTGCCTTTAAACTTTTAACACAAAGATTGTAAGTATTTGCATCGATGTCAATAAAATCAATTGATGCTCCACAATAAAGAGCACAATTTGCACTTGCTACGAATGAAACTGCAGACGTCCATACTATGTCATCTGGACCAACATCTAACGAAAGACATGCTACATGTAATGCACTAGTTGCACTATTAACTGCAAAAGCAAAATTAACATTACAATATTTAGAAACTTTTTTCTCAAATTCTGGTACAGCGTTTCCTTGAGTTAAAAAATCTGACTTTAAAACATCAGAAACAGCTTTAATATCATCTTCAGAAATATTTTGTCGTCCATAAGGAATCATATTAAATCTTACCCAAATTATCTTTATTTTTATTTAACCAATCTTGAAGCTCAGAAACTGTCATCCATTCATCGTTTGTCCCACTATTATATGTAAATCCATCTTCAACTTTTATTCCGTCTTTTATTCTTTTCGGGTCGTGCTTCCAATCATTTATTGCTGGCAAAATCTTGTAATATTCATCATATTCGAAAGTAGATAATGAATCTTCTTCTCCGATCATTTGTTCGTGTAATTTTTCACCTGGTCTAATGCCAATAATTTCATGCTTAATTCCAGGTGCAATTGCTTCTGCAAGATCAGTAACTTTCATTGAAGGTATTTTTTTTACATAAATTTCACCACCAACCATGTCTTCAAAAGCATGCCATACAAGTTCAACACCTTGTTCTAAAGAAATCATAAATCTTGTCATTCTTTCATCAGTAATTGGGATAGCTCCTGAATCTTTTATTTGATGAAAAAATGGTATTACTGAACCTCTTGAACCCATAACATTACCGTAACGAACAACTGAAAATTTTGTAGGGTGAAATCCTGCATAAGAGTTAGCAGCAACAAATAATTTGTCTGATGCAAGTTTAGTCGCACCATAAAGATTAATCGGACTACTTGCTTTATCTGTTGATAAGGCTACAACTCCCTCTACTCCTTTGTCGATGGCTGCATCAATTACATTCATTGCTCCATTAATATTGGTCTTTACACATTCAAAAGGATTATATTCAGCAGTTGGAACTATTTTTGTTGCAGCTGCATGTACAACAAAATCAACACCATCAAAAGCTCTATATAATCTTTCTCTATCTCTGACATCACCTATGAAAAATCTTACGCGTTTATCATTTTCAAACAATTTTGCCATTTCCCATTGTTTCATTTCATCTCTTGAAAAAATAATTACCCTTCTTGGGTTAAATTTATTAAGGACCATTGGAATGAAGGTATGTCCAAAGGAGCCAGTCCCACCTGTTACTATAATTGATTTATCTGAAAACATAATTGTTGCCTCTTACTTATATTAATAAAATAATTTATACCATTTTACAAATTCATCTATACCATCCTCAATTGTCGTTGAGGGTTGGAATCCAAACTGCTCGGATAGGTCACTTATATCGGCAAATGTTATAGGCACATCTCCATCTTGCATAGGTAACATATTTTTTTTAGCTTTTTTAGACAAAGATTTTTCAATTGCTGAAATAAAACGATTAAGCGTCACAGGATTATTATTTCCGATATTCAACAATCTATATGGTGCTCTAGCATTTGTTAAATCTGAAATCATCGCCTTTGGTGGTGATTTCATTACTTTAAAAACACCTTCAATAATATCGTCAATATAAGTAAAATCTCTTTTCATTTTTCCATTATTATATATATCAATTTTTTTATTATTTTCGATTAATTTCGTAAATTTAAAATATGCCATATCCGGTCTTCCATATGGCCCATAAACTGTAAAAAATCTTAATCCTGTAGATGGTATTTTAAATAAATGACTATAAGAATGGGCAATAAGCTCATTAGACTTTTTTGTTGCAGCATACAAACTTATTGGAAAATCAGTATTATCGGAAGTACTGAATGGCTGTTTTATATTCATGCCATACACTGAACTTGAGCTCGCAAATAAAAAATGTTTAATAGGTTTTTCTCTACAACATTCCATTAAATTTATAAAACCTATTAGGTTTGATTCTATATATGCATCAGGATTTTCCAGCGAATATCTTACTCCAGCTTGAGCTGCAAGGTTTACTACGTAATCAAATGTATTTTCTTTAAATAATTTTTGTAAAGAGTCTTTATTTGCAAGATCTATTTTAAGAAATTTATATCTTTCATTTAACTTTTTTTCTTCTACAAAGTTTTGAATTTTTTCTAGTCTCGCTTTTTTTAAGTTTACGTCATAATAGTTATTAAGATTATCAATGCCGATTACATCATATCCATTATCAAGTAACTTTTTAACAAGATGAAATCCTATGAATCCTGCTGAACCTGTTACAAGTATTTTGGTCATGGCTAGTTATTTGAAAAAATATCTCGTGAAAAAACTTTTTCACTAACATCTTTGAGATCCTCAGAAATTCGATTTGCTATGATCAATTCTGACTTACTCTTAAATTCTTCTAGATTTTTAATTACTGTAATATTTTCAAATTCTTTTTCATCAAGTAAAGGTTCATAAATATACATTTTGGTTTTACTTTTTTTTATTCTTTCTATAATTCCTTGTATTGCTGAAGATCTAAAGTTATCGCTACCAGATTTCATAATCAATCTATAAAATCCAATAAATTTATGATCACCATTAATGATATGATCTGCAATAAAATCTTTTCGCTTTATATTAGAATCTACTATCGATTTGATAATTGATTGAGGTATGCCTTCAAAATTAGATAAAAGCTGTTTTGTGTCCTTTGGCAAACAATATCCTCCATATCCAAAAGAGGGATTATTATAATCTGAACCAATTCTAGTATCTTTGGATATTCCATCAATAATATTTTTTGTTTGCAAGTTATTTGAAAGAGCAAATGAGTCTAACTCATTAAAAAATGCAACTCTCATGGCTAAATATGAATTAGAAAATAATTTCACTGATTCTGCTTCAGATGAATTCATATAAATGATATTTGAATTGTTTCTTGCTACTGATTTTAATACCTCACCAAATTTTTTAGCCTCTATCGAGCTATCTCCAATTATAATCCTTGAGGGATTTAAGTTGTCAGCAAGAGCATTACCCTCTCTAAGAAATTCTGGAGAATATAAAATACGATTTGTATTAAAAACATTGCGAAGCTTATTTGTATGCCCTATCGGTATAGTCGACTTAATAATGACAGTACTATTACTATTTTTTTCAATTACACACTCTATTTCCTTGTCAAGAATTGAAGTATCAAAGCTTTTATCTTCCTCATTAAAGTCAGTTGGCAAAGCCATCACTACAAAATCAGCTTTCGTGTAAGCTTCATTTTGGTTGCTTGTAGCACTCAAATGCAATTCTTTATTCAATAAGTATTCATTAATTAAACTATCCTGGACTGTGCTTTGTTTATTATTAATTTTTTTAACTTTATTATCGTCAATATCATATACAGTAACTTGATTATTTTGCGAAAGAAGTACAGACATAGACATCCCAACATAACCAGATCCAACTACTGTTATTTTTAGATTATTCTTTTTCATTAATTTTTAAAAGACTGTTCCATCCAATACCCCACTTTGAACCATCATGTCTCTTATTATTATTATTTCTGGAATGCTTATTATAAATTTTATTAAAAGCATTTTCATTAATGTTCTCAAAATGGCCTAAATGATGAAATGTATTTTTATTAATGGAATGCTCGTTTAAAATCTTTGCATCTTCTTCATCAGATAGATAATTAGTTATTAATAATGTATTTATTGAAAAATATTCGCATTCTTGTAGTGTGGTTCCAAGAGAGGTAATTACGCAATTTGATCTCTCTATGAGAGCTCTTGTGCTATTGACAGGATTTAAAAAATTTAAATTTATATATTTGTCCTCAAAATATTCTTTGTTTTTCCTATAATTAGGACCTATTAAAAATATAAATTCCTTATGATCTTTCCTTTTTGTGACAATTTTTGCAACTAATTCCGTTAAATTATTTGGATCAGCTCCTCCAAAAGTTACTAGTGTTTTAAAGTCAATATTAATATCATCTTTTTTATTGGTGCTCCTTTTTAGAACATACTCCACACCAAATAAAAATTTAGTTTCAAAGTTCTCAAATTTTTTTGGTATTTGGTCTAATGAAGCAAAAAAAGAAGGAAAAACTGCATAATCAAACTCTTTTACCCAGTTTTTTGTACTGTCTACAGCAATCCATGTTTTTGATAGAGGTTTAATTTTTTCAAAAACTTCAATTAAATCCTCTTTCGAATCAAAAATTCCAAAATCAAATGCTTGATGATCTTTTACTTGAGAAATATCTATATATTTACAGTTAAAAAATTTGTAAAAATCTTTTTGTGTCTGATTTGCAGCAATGAACTTACAATCAATTAAATTGGAATAATTTTGGTAAAAAGACAATTGTCTGTAAAGGTGTCCCATTCCAATTTTATTACTTCCTTCTGCGTAACAGACAACAGATTTTCTAAAATTCACTTCTAATTGATTTATGAGGCCTTAAGCCATCTATTGGATCTGCACGCCATAATCTTTCATCTTGCTCGCTTACTGTTGGCACTTTTTTGCCTGAACCATCATAAAGTTTTGATGCCTTACATATTTCAATTGTTTCCTTAGAGTCTGAAGGTAGCCAACAATGTCCGGGACCGAATTCTTCCCCTTCTCCGTCAAGATCAAGATGCATTTCAACAATCTTTGCATCCCATTTTAAAACTGCCGAAATTACAACTCCTTTTATGCGAGAATGATCAGACCAACCAATCGGCCATTTATACATTTCACTCATAGACTTAATTGCACTTAGATTTACTTCTTTGTCTGAGACAGGATAAGATGAAACACAATGCAAGATCGATAGGTCTTCACAACCTGAATTTTCAATTATTTTTACAGCAGAGCTTATTTCTTCCATGTTAGCCATTCCTGTTGATATTATTAAAGGAAGGCCAGTTTTTGAGCATTTTTCTAATAACTCATTCCACAAAATTTCATAGGAAGCAATCTTAAAAAAATCTAAAAATGGCAAGCATTCATCAACAGCATCAAGATAAAATGGGGTCATTCCAAGCTGAATTCCTACTTCATCACATTTATTCCTAATCTCAGGTAAAAATTCAATTGGGAATTCCCACTTTTTTCTTTCAAGATGTTCGGGTGATTTTCTTAATATTTCTTTAGAAAAAAGCTCTTCTACCTTAAATGCTTGAAATTTTATTGCATCAAAACCAGATTTTTTTGCAGCTTCGATAAGTTTTAAACATCTACCAATATCTTGAGAGTGGTTTGATGATACCTCAGCAATAAAATAGCTCATTTTTTAATTCCTATCTTTAAATTCGACATAGCATCTTTAACTAAACTTAGAGCATTTTCTCTATCACTTCCCTCTACAAGCACATAACCAAATCTGTCAGGATGCATTTTAACCTTAGGTTGTATTTCACCAACTTCTTTAAAAATTCCACATTTTAAAATGCCTTTACATTTTTTCATTTTATGAAATCCATCTATGGATACGATCTTTCCGTTTTCTGGAAAAAAATATCTAATCGCTGTTGCTCTATCTTTTGATGTTGTGAGTTCTTTTTCTGAAACTTCTATACCTAAGGCTTCAGACATTACTGCATTAACAAGATCAACACCTGTAGCAGCTGGGATCTGATGAGTTGATAACCAACCTCCTGATAACCGAGCAGCTAACTCAATAATCAAAGGTTCCCCAGCTTTATTTATGACTATATCACCCTTAATTATCCCTTTTGAAATTCCCATAGCATTTGCGCCTTTAAGAACAAGAGAAGATATTTTTTCACTTAACTTCTTGTCAACCAAAGCTGGAATAGTTCCTCCATCCTCGATGATATAAGGTTTAAACTCATCGAGGCGTGAATAATTTCTCTCTGCAAGAGCAGGTGTAAAGCATTTATTATTTAAAATAAAACTTTCAGTTGACAGCTGCATCCCATCTTCAAACTTTTCAATTATAATTTTTCCAGATATACCCCACTTTTTAGATTCTTTATATGCCCAGCTGAGATCTGTACTCTCATCAATTAATAGAACACCTCTTGCACCAGAACCATCAATTGGTTTTATTACATACCTTTGATTCTTTCTGTCAGAAGTCAGGGATCTTAATTCGTCCTCAGATTTAACTTCTGCAAACCATGGGCATGGAACTTTATTGATTTTGAAGGTATTTTTCATAAGCAATTTATCAGTCGCTATTAATGCGGATTCTATAGAAATTCCTGGGAGATTGAGCATTTCTGCTACAGTTGCTACGGTGTGTGGCACATCATTTGCAATTGTCATAACACCATCAATTTTTTTTTCTTTATTAAACTCTTTGGCTCTAGATGCTGTTTCTTCAGGATTTTTTGTAGAAACCTGTAATACATAGTCTGCGAGTTTTAAAGCTGGAGCATTTGGATCAATGTCAGTGCCTAAGATGCTAAAACCCCTTTCTTTTGCTCGTTTATATGCTGGGACTTGCTCAACGCCTCCACCTATGATCATTAATAGTTTATTCACAAAGATTCATTCCACCATTAACATTAAGAACTTGACCAGTAATGTATGATGACTCTTCACTACATAAAAAGCTCACTATAGAGCTCACTTCGTTGACAGTTCCATGACGTCCAATAGGAATATTATTTGAAGTATTAACAGCTGATTTCTTTAACTCTTCAGAGATCATGTCAGTATTAATTAATCCAGGAGAAACTGCATTGCAACGTATACCATCTTTTGAGTAAGATTTTGCAATTGATTTTGTAAGATTTATTAAAGCAGCTTTTGCAGCTGCATAATGAACTTGATGCACACCTCCCCATTGACCTCCAATTGAAGCTATATTGATAATTTTACCATCACCTTTTTTGATCATTGATGGCAAAGCTAACTTTATACAACGGACAGCACTCATAAAATTTGTTTCCCACATAATTTGCCAATCTTCTTCTTCAAGTGATTCAAATGATTTAACTTGAGAGATACCTGCATTATTTATTAAGATATCAATTGAACCATAGCTGTTTTCAATTTCATTAAAAGCCTTCTCAATTGATTCAAGAGATGTAATGTCTATATATAATGGCAAGGCATGAGTATTTTCTTTAGTAATCTCTTCAGCTAAAGATTTATTCTTATAATAACCAACTCCAACACGATATCCCTTATCCAACAGATCTAATGCTATAGCATTACCAATACCTCTACTTCCTCCTGTAACAATAGCTATTTTACTCACTTGTCACGTCCATCCCACATTTCATCCATTTTCTGACCAGCTAGAAGCATAGGTACAACATCGGAATCATAATCTAATATAACTTCAAGCAATGCTGGTCCGGACAAGGAAAAAAGTTCATTTATTTTAGATTCCATAGATTCATTTTTATCTAACTTTATTGATGTAATTCCAAAACCTTGTCCAATAGATTTAAAATCTACAGACTCAACGTCTCCAGTTGTAGGATCAGCACCCCATGTTATCAATTGAAATTGTGAAACCATTCCCAGCCTTCTATTATTAAGAACAACAATTTTAATATTTAAGTCTCGCTCTTTTATAGTTGCTAATTCCTGTATATTCATCAAAATAGAGCCATCTCCAACAATGCATAAGACCATATCATTAGGATTAGCCATTGCAGCGCCGACAGCAGACGGAATGTCATAACCCATTGCACCATGACCTCCAGAAGATAAATGTTTCACATTATTTGGTTTGAAAGATAAATGCCGAGCAGCCCAGTGCTGATGACAACCAACACCAGTTACTACAATAGTCTTTTTGCTTTTAATATGTGGATCTAAGCTATCCATCAAATCTCTTGGTTGAATGCTTGAAGAATTTATAGAGGGAATATCTTCATATCTTTTTAAAAATTCAGATGCATATTCACCAATTTTATCATTTTCTTTTTCGTTAGCTTGATTTTTTAGATTTGGTATGAAAGCTTCACAAAATTCAGATATACATGAATTTATTCTCCAATCAACATTAACTCTAGGATTGTTTAACTCAGCTTCATCTATATCAATCCAGGCAACTTTTCCGTTTGGAACAAAATCTTTCACTTGATTGCCGGTTTGTCTGATATCTAATCTAGAACCCAAAACTAATAGAAAATCTGCATCATGTACAATCTTATTTGCTATTTTATGACCAGTATGTCCTATATATCCCATATACCTTTCATTTTCTGTATCAAATGCGCCAACACCGAGAAAACTTGTTACTACTGCAGCATCAAGTCTATCTGCAATTTCAGTATATTCTTCGAATAAACCAGCAATAAGCGCGCCTTGACCCAAAAGCAGTACTGGTAATTTTGCTTTAGTGCCAAAAGATGCAATATCTTTAACTAAGTTATCTTGAATATTTAACCTATTTTCTTTATTTGTTGAAATATTTACTTCATTATCATCGATCAATATTTCGCTTAAATCTTTTATCTCAAGTCGTTGAATATCCATAGGAAAGTCTAGAACAACTGGTCCATGCCGACCTTCAGCTGACAATTTGAATGCAAGTGGTATATTTTTATAAACTTCGTTTGAGGATAACAAACAAACTGATAGTTTTGATATTGGTGATGTCATTGCAACTGTTGGAACTTCCTGAAAGCCTCTTTGTCGCACTCCATGTCTGCTATTCAAATCTGGTGTTCCAACCTGTCCAGTAATTACAACAAGAGGTGTTGAGTCATAGTATGCGTCAGCTAAAGGTGTTAAAACATTTGTTACGCCAGGTCCTGAGGTGACCATTACTACTTGTGGTTTCCCAGTTAATCTTGAAAAAGCCAGTGCAGCATAACCAGCACCTTGTTCATTTTTAAAGTTTTCAATTATTATATTTTTTCTTATGCATGCGTTAACAAGTGGAGCAATTGTTCCTCCAGGGTATACAAATATTCGATCAATACCGTTTTCAACAAAACGATCTGCAACCCAGTCAGCTATATCAATAATATTTTCATGCATAACTAATACCTATATTCAAATTCATGCTCACTCTTTTACGAGCCTTGAAAATCCAGTGTGTGCAGAATCAACAGATAGTAATTCATCATTATTCTTTTGTGACAAAATTTCAAAAACAAGTCTTACTGCTTCTTTATAAATTTCTATGTCATGATCTGAATGAGCAAAAGATGGTTTGAATTGTCTAAAGCCAAGTATATTATTTTTAAGCATTTCTATGACAAAATTGGTATTCATAAGATTTGAATCTTCATTATTAAAACTAAAAGATCCTAAAGATGGTAATCCTGAAATCGTGATGGGTATTTGAAAATCATCAGAAGCCTGTTGCCAAACGTCTTTAACTTTATTTCCAATATCGATAATATGGTCTTCGACATTATTTTTAATATACTTGTTTACAGTTGCCAATGCTGCAGCAGGTCCAACAGCATCTGTCCAATTTGTACTCGATATAAATGTACTTTGGGCAGCTTGCATTACGTTTTCAGTTCCAATAATAGCTGACATCGCATATCCATTTGCCATTGATTTTGCAAAGACTGCAATATCAGGAAAAACTTCATACTTTCTATGAATGCCTCCAGCACACATTCTAAAACCACTCGTAATTTCATCAAAAATTAGGACAGCGCCAATGCTTTCAGAAAGTTCTTTAAGTTCTTTTAAATAATCAATAGAAGCATCTTGACCTCTAGCTGGCTCTATAATTATTGCTGCAATTTTATTTTCTTTGCCTTTTATTAAATTTTTAACTATATCAATATCATTAAATTCAAATGGAATTGAAGTTCCGGTAAGTCCTCTTGGAACTCCATTTGGCTCCAACCCAGGCATGAGTTGTCCATCTAATCCTTTTTCATTGGAGAGATTTGCTGCAAGATACCAATCGGACCATCCATGATAACCACTAAAAAGAACAATATCTTTTTTTGTCTTAGCTCTGGCAATCCTGACGGCTAAAGATACCGCCTCACCACCACCCCTGCAGTATCTAACCATGTCAAACCAAGGATGTAATTCAATAAGTTTTTCAGCTAACTGAACTTCATATGGAGAATTTAGTGATGAAGAAACACCCTTATTGATAGCTTCTATTACAAAATTATCAACATCCTCATCAGCATAACCAAGAATGCATGCACCAACTCCCATAATAGACATATCAAGAAATTTATTATTATCCAAATCCCAAACTTTAGATCCCTTCGCCTTTGAATAGTATGAGGGCCACAAATTTGGAGCAAACATTTCTGGCCTCTTAGAAAGTAATTGCGTCCCACCCGGTATTAATTCTTTTGCGTGCTTATATAACTTCTGCCCCTTTCCTTTGAGAAGTGAATCTTTAGAAATTTTTTTATTTTTACTCATTATTGACCTTTTCGTCATCATTTAATGAAATTATATAGCCTTCATTTCGTACTATTTTATCATTTATATTTAATAAATTAGGCTTGCGCTCTAACAATTCCAAAATATCTTTCGTAAGAAAGATATTATCTTCACTATATAACTCATTAAAAATTTCATTGATTAATTGTTGATCTTCTGGTGTGTCCAGCGTCCATCTTAGATGTTCCATGTTATTAAATAAATAAACAGGTTTAATTTTAAAAATATCTGGGTTTTTTTCAATATATGGTCCTACATGCTCCCTTTCTGACTTTAGTTCAGCTTCTCTCCACGATTTTTCTAGAGCTTTAAATGAAAAAACAGAACAGTCTAAACCATCAGGGAATTCACCAGATAAGCCACATAGATCACATTGATTTTCATGAAAAGTTTTTATAACTTCATCGACAATTTCTGGATCTATTAAAGGACAATCTCCTGTGATTCTCAAAATTGCATCTGCTTTATGTTCAATTGCTGCCTTGTAGTATCTGTCTAAAACATCATGAAGACTACCTCTAAAAATAATAAAGTTTTTTTCTAAACAAAAATCTTTAATTTTATTGTCAGAATCATGATCGCTGGTGGCAATGACAATATCATCTATTAATTTACAAGTTCTTAGTCTTTGAACAATGTGTTCTAGGACGGGTTTGTTACAAAAATTAATTAATACTTTCCCAGGAAGTCTGGTAGAACTCATTCTTGCTTGAATAATTGCAACTGTTCTCATATCTTTAGTTTTTTAATTAGACTTATTAAATTTAATTGAATATTCCAAAGATCTATTGGTACCAGAGGGCTTAGAAGTATCATCAATTTCTTGTTCAGAAAGGTGCAATCTTACTAAATTACCATTCTTATCTTTTTTGTAAGAAAACAAGGGATAAAAACTATTTCTTGAAGTATCCCAACAAACATCAAAGCCAACCCCATTGATTTCAAATTTTAACTCTCCATCTGTCGATGGTAATCCTGACGATGATGAAACTCTGTGAGATACTGGTAATCCGTGATCAAATTCTCTGTCTAAAACGTATTTGTGTGCTATGTTGCTACCTGTTTTTGAGTGAACATTAAAATTAATATACTTCATTTCGTCAGTCTTTATTGTTGCAGCAGATAGTCTAATCGTTTCTCTAGATCTTCTTCTATCATTAAATGAATATAAAAAGTTAATGCTCATTTTTTTTATATTGATAAAAATAGTTTTTTTAACAATTGCTTTACCAATTTTAAAATCAGTTGATAATGCAATTACTTCCTTTTGATATGAAATGACAGGATCGACTTTAACAAGATCGGTTACAAGATTTGCATCTTTCATATCTTGCATAACAAATGCACCCGAAAAAAAATCAGCTCCAAGTTCGATGTTATCAAAAAAACCATGCTCTAATGTTCCTAAAATACAAAATTCTTTTTCGTCTTTTATTAAGCCAGCAGAAAAAATTGATAGACCTTTGTTTTTATTAAATTTTACAAAGAAAGCATCTGTTTTTATTTCTATTAAATTTTTGTACTCAAATATGTTTTTATGATCTTGTATTTTTTCAAAACTAGATGCATTCTTTTCATAAATTTTGCTTTCATCAAAATTATCAAGATTTTTTTTCTTTATAATTCCTGTAACATTTTCCCATTTTGAATCTGTTACATGTGTTCTATGATCGCTAGACCAAAGATAAAGTAATTCTTTCCACTCATTTACATTTTTTGGATAATTTTTCTTATTTAAAAGAGAGTTACATACTGCATTTAGGTATGAATCGTCTCTTCCAGTAATTGCCCATCTTGCTAAATTATATTTTCTTTGTTTTTTAACTGGAACAGGATAAGACAATGAGTCAATCTTTAAATGTTCTAAATCCCTTACATCTAACTGATCGCAAATTTCTTTTGGAAGTAAGATTTTATGAGAATCAATTGTTTTTAAGACTTTTAAGATATTTTCAATTCTATGCCACTCATCGTTTTCAATTTCTGCTTCTTCGGCAAATCTTCCAGGTCTAAAATTAAATATTTCTGCATCATTACAATATATTGGTAATGCAAGTCTTTTATCATCTTTAATCAACTCCTTAATATAGTTTATATATTCTTCTTTGGATAAATTCGAATGAGCATATCTTTGAAATTTTTGAAATATAATTGAATCCGTCGGTAATATTTTTACTTTATTTTTTTTGTTACTGCCAGCACAGTACCTCTTAGAAAAGAAATCGTACTTATCAATATTTAGAGATAAAGATAAATTGTCTCCATCCATAATCATATTTTTGTATCCAATTTCTTGATATATTTCTGCAACTCCGTTTGAATATGACATTTCATTAACTAGAACTGTTTCAGGTATTACATTCAGTATCTTTTTATAGACATCTAAACCAATCTCATGATTTTTGATATTCACCTCATAAGGAACAAGTGGGCCAATTATTTGTGAATATCCGCTAGCTACCAATTCACATTTATTCTGCGACAGTAGCTCTTTGAATGCTAAAATCCATTTTGGAGATAGTTCACTAATTTTTTCTAATGACCATCCTGAAATCTCAATACCTAATTTAATATCATTGTTTGAAAATACTTCTAAAAGAGGGAAATAGCATTTATTTATTACCTCCTCATGAAGCGAATCTTCAATTGAAGAAAAAGCTAGATTCAAATGAAAAAGAAAAAAAGAATTATTTTTTTTCATTTGTTAACTTTTCTCTTAAAACATTGATTTCTTTTTGAATCATTTCATGCTCTTTTATTTTTCTGTTAAGAAATCTTTTTGTTATTTTAGCTCTCTCAGAGATGCCTTTTGGCGTAAGAATATACATATAACCAATTTTGTTATTAGATTTAATAAAGTTATCCATTTTTACTAGGCCCCTATTAAATAATGCTTCTAAAAGATAATTTACCTTACCCAAACTATAACCAAGTTCTTTGGCTAAATCTCGTTGGCTAATATTTGGATTTTTTTTTAAAGCTTCTAATATTCTGTAATCAGATTCTAAATTATTTTTTTGCATTTATCAGTTAGGCACGCTACCGCAAGGCAGAAGCCATTATTGTTGGTTATAAATCTTTTTTGTTCAATGGTTGAACATACGATATTTTACATAAATAATTTTAATGTTCAATTATTGAACAA
>Ga0160422_10000762_pt1 | contig 19746 bp, 14 predicted proteins | sample Fk160mmetaG_FD_108192 | JGI IMG/M metagenome (GOLD analysis project Ga0160422, IMG submission 108192) | Marine microbial communities from the Central Pacific Ocean - Fk160115 60m metaG | ecosystem: Environmental > Aquatic > Marine > Oceanic > Photic zone | place: The Central Pacific Ocean... | reverse complement strand
TGGAGACTTTCCAACTGTTCGATTTCCCAATCCCGAAGAGCCCGGAGCACTCGATCTCGCCATCGATCACGCTCAATCTGTGGGGGCTGACCTCATTGTAGCCAACGACCCCGACGCGGACCGCCTTGCCGTTGCGCTCCAAAACAGCGACGGACTATGGGTCCGCCTTTCTGGGAATCAAGTCGGTTCGCTACTGGCTGAGGAACTCTTGGCACACGGGCCGGTCCACCCGAGACGACTCGTGGCCACAACCATTGTCTCCACAATCCTGCTGAAGAAGATAGCGGCGCATCACGGTGCCGTCTGCGGTGAGACCTTGACCGGCTTCAAGTGGCTGGCCAACCTTGCATTGGCGCATGACGGGCCGTTCGTTTTGGGTTTTGAAGAAGCCCTTGGCTACAGCATTGGCGACGTGGTCCGAGACAAAGATGGTTTGTCGGCGACCCTCCTGTTGCTCGACCTCGCATCAAACTTGAAAACCCGTGGCCTCACATTGTGGGACGCGCTGGAACGACTTGATGCGCGCCATGGAGCCCACCGTAGTGAACAACTCGCCATCAAGCTCGATGGCGAAGCCGGAGCCCGTGCCATCGAGGGAGTCATGAAACTCTTGAGGACCCACCCCCCCTCGGAGTTGGCTGGCAGCGCCGTGACGTACATGCGCGACCTGAGCACCGGTGTCGGTATGGATTGCCGAACCGGCGCCTCGACACCCGTGATGCTGCCCAAGAGCAATGTCATGGAATTTACACTGGATGACGGCACACGAATTCTCGCGAGGCCGTCGGGCACCGAACCGAAAATTAAATTTTATGTCGAAGCCGTGGCGTCAACTGGCCCTCAGGCAGAGAAGCGAGCATCTGAGGTTGTTGTTGCGGTCCGCCGATACGCCCGGCTTTAGCACTACTGGCTGAAGTCGTTCACTGCACCCATCCACTCTTCATGACTGATGGTGCGGTCGCGCACTTCCTTGTTGGCCTCATCAATGTCAACAAGATCAATGACCAGCAAAGCCGCCAGCTGCGAGATGAGCCCCTTGTGCTCCGTATCCTCCGCGAGTTTACTTTCCGTCTGGGACTTCAGTCGGTCAAATCCAACGGACTCTTCGCCTCCGCTGACCTCGGCGAAGAGTTCGTTCGCTTTCGCCTGAATCTCCGCACTGCCTGCGCCCGGACCCAACTCACCCACCATGTGGGACTTCAGCTCCTCGACCATGGTCTGAAACTCGACCCAATCAACGTTGCCGTCCTTGTTGGCGTCGAGGGTCTCCATGACCTTGTCAGCGACACCGCCAATTTTGGCGCTCCGGAACCACTCACCCTCGGCGAACTTGAGTTCGTCTTCGAGGTACCGCTTGAGGTCTTCCGTTCCGAACCCCACGCCTGCTGGATCCGTGTTGCTCTCGGACACACCTGCGATCCGGTTGAACGCTCGGCCGAGATTACCGGAGATTTTCAGCAGGCGCTGACGTTCTTCGTTGCTCACCTCATCCAGCGACACCGAATCAGCGGAATCGCTGGAGTTCGATGAGTCGGAGGTTTGCCCGGTGTTTCGTCGCCCGTAATCTGACATGCACTAACCATAGGCACACAACCTCAGGCTGTACACCCCCGACCCTCAATTATCTGTCCAATGGACCCATTTTATGTCCGTTGGCCTCCGGACCCCATGAGCACGCCTCGCGTTTGCCATCTGCCATTTCGAAAACCCTTGCTGCAATCATTAAAAGCGGTGACGGATACCCATGCAATTTGACCCACCGTTGGTTCGGGGCATTCTCGTCCGTCGCTACAAGCGGTTCTTGGCGGATGTGGTGTTGCCGGACGGCCAAGAAATCACCGCCCACTGCCCCAATCCGGGCTCAATGAAGACCTGTGCAGAGCCCGGATGGGTGGCCTGGGTCAGCCCAGCGAACAACCCCAAACGGAAGTTGAAGTGGACGCTCGAGATCGTCGAGTCCCCCCGCACGCCGATTTTGGTGAACACGAACCGTCCAAATCACATTGTTCATAGCGCGATCCAGTCGGGGCACGTTCCTGAACTCGCAGGGTATTCAACGCTGCGTACGGAGGTTCGATACGGGGAGAACAGCCGGATTGACGTGCTCTGCAGCGCCCCTTCTCGCCCCGCCTGCTACGTTGAGGTCAAGAACGTGACCTACCTGTACAGCCAAGGCGTTGCAGCCTTTCCCGATGGTGTATCCAAACGAGCAGCCAAGCACATGGTCGAGTTGGCTTCCATGGTTGAGCAAGGCCATCGGGCAGTGGTCTTATTTTTAGTCTCTCGCACCGACGTCGACTGCATGAAACCTGCGGACCACATCGACGCGAAATACGGAATTGCTCTACGTGCAGCCGTTTCGGCAGGTGTCGAGGCCCTCGCATATCGACTCGAATTCACCGCGACCGGTGTCGAACTCGGTCCACGCATCGCGATCGATTTGCAGCAGACATGAGGTGGATGCGTAGTGAGTTGGACACGCCCATGGGAAACCTGTGCGCAATCACCCATCACGACACCCTCATTGCGCTCAGTTGGTTGGACCGGATGGATGCAACGGCCGAGCACCTCAAACGGCATCGCCCGGCCGCCCGCCTTGAGGTCGGTCCAGTGCCCGAAACCGTCGACTGGGCGCTCAAACAGTATTTCAGCGGAGACCCCGCTGCTCTTGGCAGCCTTCGTATCGATCCTCCGGGAACCGATTTTCAGCGCGCAGTCTGGCATACATTGCGAACCATACCGTTCGGCACTGTGATCTCCTATGCCGAGCTCGCTCAACTGATTCACCGGCCGAGCGCGGTTCGAGCAGTCGCGAATGCCAACGGTCGAAATCCGATCCCCATCGCGATCCCTTGCCATCGAGTGATCGCCACAGGCGGCGCTCTTGGAGGATTTTCATCGGGGCTGAAACGCAAACAGTGGTTGCTGCGCCATGAGAACTTTCTCACGGGTTGAACAACACCCATACCTTTCCATTTCCGGAGGGCATGTCTCCCTGCCACCCACTGACCAACAGGTCAGGCATCCCGTCACCGTTCAGGTCCCCCGCACCAGCGACTCGGTATCCGGCTGCATCGCCATCGGCTTCACCGACCCAACTCGCATGCGCATCCCCGAGGTCGTGGGTTCCAGGCCCTTCCAAGAGGCCTAAGCGAACCAAGTAGGCCTTTCCAAGATCAACGCGGTGTTCGGAAGGCACGCCGTACCGGAACGCGCCAACAATGAGGTCATTGACGCCATCCAAGTCAACATCTCCCGCGAGCGATGCAGAGAATCCAGCCCAATGTTCCTCTTGCTCCCCCACAAAGCTGTAGCTCGCCTCGTCCACTACGCGCGTGGCACCTTCGCCCATATCTGCGGCCGTCGCAACGTAGGCTTTGCCGGCATTCCGTCCGGCTTCATCGTTTCCAAATGCGCCAACCACCAGATCGGCGAGGCCATCGCCATCCACATCGCCCATCCCATGGGTTCCGTACCCGAGCAGATCACCGCCGACTTCGGGTAACCACGCACGGCTGACATCCCCCAAGGCCAGCGTTCCGCCGCGCTCCGGCAGTTCTTCTGCGGTCACGATGTAGAGCTTGCCGGAACCCACTTGGCCGGTGGGGCTTTCCACGTTGCCCGCATCTTTGTTGAGCAGCGCAACAGTCAAAATGTCGTCGAGCCCATCGCCATCCACATCTCCGGCCGGTGCCGTAAAATAGCCAGCTTCATCGCCCGGCCGTTCCCCCTCCAGAAAATAATCGGACTCGCCCATATCCATTCGCTGTTCGTCGTCCAACGACGCGCCCAACACGACATAGGCCATTCCCGCGTAGTCATCGTGGCCGTAGGCACCGATAACGATGTCTGACAACCCATCGCCGTCTACGTCGCCGGCTGAGTTCACGCTGTGCCCGAGCATATCCATCGGGCTTTCACCAAGAAAATGCGTCGGCGCTTCGCCCAGCTGAAGCCGGCCCCCTTCCGGGCCCAATTGATGCCCCGGAACCAAAAAGACTTTGCCCGCATCCACGCCGGCTTCATCCGAGCCATAGCCACAAATCAGCATGTCATCTAGACCGTCGCCGTCGACGTCACCTGCGGTGTTGACGGAATGGGCGGTCCAGTCACCTTCGCAAGGGCGATCATCGCCGCCCTCTTCGCAGGGCAAATCCCCAGCCCCATGCTCGCCGACCAGATGCCAATCGGCATCCGCAAGGTCGATTTGACGCGATGCACCCAGACTCGAACCGAACATCAGATAGGCCTTTCCAGCGTCGGTTCCTGCCTCATCGTTCCAGTACGAGCCCACTACAAAATCGTCGCGACCATCGCCGTCCACGTCACCGGCTGGAGCGAGATATCCGCCTGCACCGTCCCCAGCATGCTCGCCAATCAACAGGTGATCGGCGACCGCAAGCGATGCCTCACCGCTGGACCACGGGTCGACCGGTTCTCCGACGGTCATCGAAATCGACCCGCTTGGACCGTCCAACTGGCCGTCGTTAGGCGTCGCGGTGCAGGTCCACTCCTCGCCCTCCTTGAGCAACGATCCCGAGAGGCGAGCCCCATCGACAATGGTTCCGCCGCGCGACACCCACTGCATCCGGTATTCCACCGGGTCGCCATCGATATCGACCGAGTCCGCTACAATTGTGCAGTGTGCATCCACACCGCCCGCCCTCGGGTACTCCGGCACTATTGCCACGGCAGGAGCGGTCGGCGCCGTGGTGGTGAACTCCTCTGTGTCGTTGGTAACCGGCACACAGCGGCCCAGCCGGTCGGCGGCAAAGCCGTCCATGCAGTCCGACGATTCGGGACCGCAGCCAAATGCCGCTACGCACATCCACGTACTGAAGATGAGCCGGCCAATGTTCAGGGGGGGGTTGAACATGGTGGACTTCCACCCTCACTATACCGCCAATCGACCGAAAGATCCTGCAGCACACCCGATCACCCAAAAAAACTGACCGGGCCCCTCTCTCTTCGAGATCAGGCTGTACGTCGAAGCATGCACGCGTTTCCAAGGGCATCGCCACCCTTACTCCGCGAGAACCAGAGTCAAGAAGGCCTTCCCAGCGCCGGTTCCAATGCCTCTGCCCGAGTCGCCCTGCGGCGCACCAAATAAGAGTCCCTCGGGGCCAAGACAGTCGGTGCAGCGTTGCTTCGAATCGGATGCAGGTGCGGTCAACACCGGGCTCCCGTTTATTCGGACGGCACCAGCACGAGATAGGCCTTCCCGGTACCGATGGGTTCTGCGCTGTGGACGTCACCCTGCCACGCCCCAAACAATAAGTCGCTGAGACCGTCGCCGTTCACATCGCCTGCCGTGCTTACCGTATACCCGGCCTCATCGAGTCGCTCTTCCCCGATGAATCGCACATCGGCGTCTTGCAACTCAAAAACCCCTTCATCGATCGATGAGCCCATCACCAGATAAGCCCGACCCACTCGGTCCCCCGCGCTCCGTGCGCCCACCAACACATCGGCCCGTCCGTCGCCGTCGACCTCGCCCGCTGGAGCCACAGAACGACCCGCATGGTCGGACCAAAACTGGCCTTCAAATCGCACATCTGCGGCGCTCGTACCTTGGAGACTGGGACCCAAGCTAGCGCCCTTGATCAGATACACAACCCCCCGCTCCGAGTCGGTGGTGTGGGCCCCGAATGCGATGTCATCGAGCCCGTCGGCATCCACGTCTCCAATGCCGGCAGCTTGATATCCCATCCATCCACCCTCTTCTTCAGCCCAATAAGCATAGTCGGCGTCCGCCAAGGATGTGACGCTTCCCGGGGCACCGAGCGATGCCCCAAGGATGACGTAGCCCTTGCCGGCATCAAACCCACCGGCCTCATGGCGGCGTGCACCGACCACGAGGTCATTTAGCCCATCGCCGTCCACGTCATATGCGGCGCGGGCAGCGTGACCTGCCGCATTGTTCGCCGCCTCGCCAACGAACATGACCTCGTCGGTGCCAACGGTTTTTTCTACCCCGTCTGCGACACTGGAACCCAACACAACATAAACTTTTCCAGTGTTCTCTCCCTCCGATGCATGACCGTAGGCCCCCATCACAAGTTCGGGAATCCCGTCGCCATCCATATCCCCGAGCCCCCCGACCGCATGTCCGAGACGGTTGTCCTGCGCCTCCCCAATAAACGTTGCATTGGCATCGGAGAGGGACCGAACTCCGGGGGACAAGCTGCTCCCGAAGATGACATACACGCGACCAACGTCGATGACGGGATTGTCATTGCGATAGCCACAGATCAAAAAGTCATCGAGACCGTCTTGGTCAAGGTCGCCGGCGGGGCCAACCGCATGGCCCGCTTCATCCCCCTCCATCTCGCCCGTGAACGCGATCGGAAGAGATGCGAGTTCAACATCGCCCCCGCCCGGGTTCAGGTCTGCCGCACGGACGAGGTACACTTTTCCTCCCTCAACGGCGCCCTCCCCGTTGAAATAGGCAGGAATCAGAAAATCACCCAATCCGTCTGCATCAACGTCACCGACAAAACTAAGGCTCGCGCCCGCTAAGTCACCGAGATTTTCACCGAGAAAACGATAGTCTGCGTTGGCGAGTTCATAGGTCGATTCGTCCCACCCACTAAAGTTGCCACTGATGCGCACCGATTTTGTGGTCGTCGTGGACCAATCGTCCCCGTCAAAGGCCGACACTGCGCACGACCACTCCTCGCCCGCTTGAATGTTCTCCGCTCGAACCTCGCTCGGGTCGGGAGGCGGCTCCGGGGGAAGCTCGCCGGTGTCCCATGAGCCCGGCCAGTCGCCACCATCCGATGGCGGCGGCGGTCGCGCCGACCACGCTTCACCGTTCCGAAGCCACTCCATCTTGTATGTGATTCGATCTTCATCAAAATCACCCACACCGACCACCTCACAGCGAAGGGCATCCACTTGGGCAAACGGTGCCTCAGGGGTCAGCTTGACACCCGGTGCGGGCGGAGGCGTGTTCTGGATGATCACTGTATTGGATGGGGTGCCCGCACCCTCCTCGTCCAAGGGCTCAACGACCAGACTGACCGCATCACCCTTCTCAAAGTATTTCCATCCATGCAGGTGGTCGGCGGTTCCTGTGGACTCGACACCGTTGACAAACCATCGGTACCGTACCGGATAGTCCCCAAACGGCAGGCCGGTATCGACACGTTCGCCGTCGATCACCACATGGGAAATGAGCGAGTCATTGGTCCGGGCATCGAGCGGTCCAATGGTGACACTCTGAATGGGTCCCCCCACATCGATGGGCACACAGCGACCGCTGTTGTCGCGGCCGAAGCCCTCCATGCACGACTCCTCTTTGGTGCAAGCGGTCAGGATGGACAACATGATGGCGAGCAGCAACTTCACCCCATCAATGTAGCTGACACTCACGGGACCTCACAGTCCGGAAAGGCAACTACTTCACCACCACCCCCATGATGGGCCGCGATGCTCGCGTCCATCCAGGCGACATACGGCACACCGCGGTCGGTGTCGATCAGCGTCCCGCGGCTGCAACCCACCCCGGCAAACCCAGCTTCACTGAGGGGTGCCGAGCGCACCCAGCCGCCCTCCTCATACGGTTTTGCAACCGCAAGGGGGTTGTCCATGATCAACTTGCAGAGCGTGTCTGCATCGCTCTGGTCGCAGCCCGGTGGCCCAGCCCATGAACACATACCGTAACAATACAACTGCTCAACCTCCGAGAAGTCCCACCGGCAAGTCTCCGGGTCAATGTCGATCTCGGTAAACGGGCTCACCGGTGGGTCGACCTCTTCGCCGGCCTGCAGAATGCCATCTCCGCACCCCGGAGGCGGACTGTCCAGCTCAGCGCTCACGACGGCCGTTTCTCCAGCTTCTTCATCGTCCCATGCGGTGACCGCACACTCCCATAGTTCGCCGGGCACGGTATCAACTGCCGGAACGGTGTCGCCAGTCCAATCGTCGGTCAATGGCCCGGTCCATGCCATTCCTGTGTCCCCAATCTCAACGTCTGGATAGGGATAGGCATCTCGTTCCCACTCCACACTGTAGTAGAGAGGGTCTCCGTCGGCATCGAAGCCTGGCTCTCGAACACGGCACCACACGTCATCTCGCCCGCCGACGGGCGATTCCGGCACCAACTCGATCTCGGGTGCTGTCGGCGGCGAATTCTGTACCCACACCGGATCTGCATCCACCCATCCACCAGTTGATTCATCATCCATCGGCATCATGGACAGCCCCACACGCTGGTGCTTATCGAACCAGACTACTCCGTCGAGCGTGCCTGAATCACCGCCAACGACCGCCTCATCGACGGTCCACACATGAGCGAACGCTACGTCGTCTCCATCGGCATCGAGCACCGTAACGATCGGAGTCGCCACCGCATCGGTGGTCAGGGGATCCGGCCCAATTTCAACGCGATCAATTACCGGTGGTGTATTGATCACCGCTCGCGTGGCGATTCCGGGAGCGCCTTCTCCAAGGCCATCGGATGCGTACACACGCACCTCCCACAGGTGCCCTTTGGCCGTTTGGTCCGGTTCGAGTGTGCCCGACTCGGCCCGCAACTCACCCCCTTGATACCACTCAAACCGATAGCTGACGATCCCTCCCTCCGGGTCCACTGAATCCGCCTCAAACGCCACAGCCAGTGCATCGGTCGTGCGGGCCGGTTCGGGTGTGATTCTCACGATCGGTGCCGTGGGAAGACCGTTGACTTCGAGGACCGCCACTGTCGACGCAAACAGGCCCAGCGAATCCGTCGCCGTTAAGGTGATCGTGTGACTGCCGACCGTGAGGTCTGCGACCGTAAAAACACTCATGCCGGCTGAGTCGGGCGTTCCAGAATGGAGCGCACCGTCTCGGTCGCTCACCCATTCGACGGAGAGACTTGACGCGGCCTCGTCGGCATCCGAGACGAGCCCCAAGAAGGTTACCGTCTGTCCTTGGTTCACCGTGCTCCCATCCGCTGGGGCGGTAATCGCCACGCTGGGGGCTCTCCCCACAACAACCGTTGTGTTGTCGACGCAGGTTCCACCCACCTCATCGCTCACCATCATGGACACTGTGTGCGTGCCAACAGACATGGACGCGACCGTCATGGACGCGCTCCCTGCCGAGGTTGGACTGCTCACTCCGAGGGAACCGTCGATGTCGCTGACCCATTCCACCGTCAGTGCCTCCGGTCCCACATCGGCGTCGGCCACCGTGCCTTCAAATGCAACCGGTGTGGATTCGTCTGATCCCGTTCCCGCAAGTGGACTGACCACCGAACATGTGGGGATTTGATTGGGTCCTCGGACGGTGATTGTGCTGCTGTCCGAGGCAAATACGCCATCGGCATCGGTGCCCGTCAGGGTGATGATGTGAGCGCCGGCATCGAGTCGAACGGCACCGGTACTGTGCCCGTCGGCGTCCACATCAGGCGCGACGTCAAGGGGTCCGGCAATGTCAGACTCCCACGAGGCGATGAGCGCATCGGGTGCGTCCTCCTCGTCTTCGATCAAGCCATCGACAGCCACCGGGTAGTCGGAGTAATAGAGCGCCTCGCCCACCGGGCGGAGAATGCTTACGGCGGGACGGGCCGACACGATCACCGTCCTGTCGACTGTGCAGGTCAACCCCACCTCATCGGTCACGATCATCGAGATGGTATGAGCGGCCTTGTCGAGGCTGCTGGCGGTGAGGCTGACCTCGCCTTCGGTTGAGGGGACACTGGTCCCGATTTCTCCTTGCCGATCACTCACCCACTGCACAGCAAGCCAATCCGCCGGAACATCGGGGTCGTTGACCTCGCCTTCAAAGGCTACGGGCTCACCGTAAACCGTGACGGTGTCATCTGCGGGGGCGACCCACGCACACTGCGGAGGTCGATTCGGCCCCGAAACATCAATTTGGACCGACTCGGTTGTGTACTTGCCAGACGTATCCGTGACGGTGAGCCGAAGGTTGTGCGTCCCCTCAGTCAACGACACATCCGCCTGAATGGCTCCATCCGAGTCGGGGTGCTCCGGCACACCCAGTGGACCGGCCTCGTCACCCGTCCAATCCACCGTCAGATCCACCACAAAGTCTTCAGCGTCGCTGGCCACGGCATCGAGTCGAACCGGGTGATCTGCGTAATAACGTCCGTCGCTTTCCGGGCTTAGAATGCGTACGGTGGGCGCGTCCGTTTCGACCACATTCAGTCGCACTGTGTCCCCCCCTGTCGACCCTCGGGGATCCTCTACGAACAGTGAAACCTCAGTTTCGCGCATGTGGAGCACCATCTCGCACGAGGTCTCGCCCCATTCGCTGACGACGAGCCCCTCACACACAACGCGCTCGCCCGCTATCCACGTGGCAGCCAGTTCGTCCTCTTGGTCGTCTGCGTCATCGACTACACCGATGAACAACGTGGATTGTCCCTCCCCGACAGAGGTTCCGTCGCCATGAGACGTGATCATGACATCAGGCTCGGCATTCACCACTGTGAACTTCTGATCCCCACAGGCGATCGCAAGGGCAGCGACGAGGAGACTACTTCGCATACCAAGAATACGTCGTGTCGACTGCGCCACCCACGCTGCCTCCGTCGGTGGATGAGAAGTAAACTCGGTCGGTGTATGCGGCGCCGAAGGTGCCCGAGGCGCTGCAGCCACCCGCGGTGGGCTCGTGGCCAAAACCGCGTGCGTCTGATGGCGCACAGCCAACACTGTGAGAGCCACCGTACTCGGTGGCCACTCGCCACCATGAGGAGGTGGACGGTCCCGTTGTGGTGTAAAAGCTCAGCGGGGTGTCCCAGTAGTAGGTACCGTGATTGGGAAGCCCGGGCGCATTGAGTCGAAGTCGGTCGTCGGACCCGGTGTCGAGATCCAAGATGGTCTCGTACCGAAGATCGATGATGGTGTTGATTTCGTCGTCAGACATCCGACAGAAGGCGCTCATCAGGACGCACCCCTCTCGGTCGACCGCCGTCCCGTATGTCCACTCCGCAGGCACGCCAAAGTTCGACGGTGCATAGGCGATGAGGGTCCAACCACCGCCATCGGTCGTCATGTCACAATACGTTTGGAAGGTTTCATCCATTGGGCGAACGAAATAGAGGCCATCGGGTGCATCGGGGTAGTTAGCGAGCACCTCCGCGCACGAGAGCGCAGGCAAGTCTGAGGTGCGCCCAATCCAGCCTGCAACGGACACCGATGCACTGGCCGTGTACGCACCGCCATCGTCATCCGTCGCCGTCAGTTCGCACGTCCACTCTTCGCCTCCAGTGGTTTCGGAGGCCTCGACCGAGTCCCCCTCTACGGCATCGGTAAAGATGCCCGACGTATGGCGAACGCGCGGTGACGAGGTGCGCAGCATGCGGCGGTACCACTCCACGCTGTAGGTCATCGGGTCTCCATCCGGGTCGTAGGGCGACCCAGACACCGAGCACCGCAAGGCATCTTCACCCTCATCAGGATCGTCGGGAGTGATCGTGGCGGAGAAGCTGCTCGGCGCGCTGTTGGCCACCACCATGGGTCCAAACTCCACGGGATCTCCGGAGTCCATCGCGTCGGATGGCGTGACCCAGACCGTCAAGGTGTCCCCTTTATCGAAATAAGTGGCGCCATCGATCGACTCAGCATCGACACCAATGGGCTCCCCGTTCACAAACCAGCTGTAGTTGAGGGTCACGAGATCGCCATCCGAGTCTGCACCCGCTGCTACGATTCGAATCGTGTCATCTGTCCGGACCACAGATGGGCTGAAGTAGCCGCCGCTAATGGTCGGAGGCGAATTGCGAATCACCACGCTCGCGCTGCGCGGTGTTCCGCTGCTGCTGCCGTCCCATGGCGTGGCCCTGCACATCATCACATCCCCGGGATCGGTGTAGCCAGCCGGCAACCACTGGCTGTAGTACTCCAATTCGATGTCGTTCCGGAACCAAGAATACCAAGTCAGGTCGTCATCGCCATCGGCATCGGCGAAGCCTGACGCTTCGCAGTACAGCGGATCCGATCCCGTTGGGTCCTCCGGGTCGATTCGAACACTTGCGATGCTTGGAGCCGTGTTCCCGATGGTTTGCGTGGCAGACATCACCTCGCCTTCGTCGTAGCCATCGTAGGCAATCAGCGTGCAGGTCACCACATCGCCGCCAACAAATGCGCCTGAAATCGAACCCGCCACGCCCCATATTCCGCCATTGATGTCCCATTCGATGTAGGAACTGTCCGCGTCACCATCGGGGTCGTAATACCCCCACCCACTGCAGTGAATCGTGTCGTCCACATCTGCACTGAGTGGAGTCATCACCAATGAGTCGAACGTAGGCGCCGAGTTCAGTACCACCACGGTAGCGGTGATTGGCTCGCCATCATCGCTACCGTCCGACGGCGTTACCTCACAACTGAGCGTGTCCCCGCGGACGTACGATCCCGATGCAGTCGCCCCGGTCCCTGCAGGGGATCCGTTCACGAACCACGCCACTCGCGACGCATCTGCGTCGCCATCCGGGTCGCTGAAACCGCCCCACTCACAGGTCGGGGTGTCCCACGCGCGCACGGCTTCCGGGTTGATGTAGGCGGTTACGATGTGCGGTGCCGAGTTATCAATGGTCACCACATTGGACCGCTTCGGACTGCCATCGGTAAACCCGTCATTGGGAATGACATCGCAGTAGACCTCTTGGTCTCGGGCCGTCCAGTCGCTGGCGAGTGTTGGTGTGTTGACCGGCAGAACCTCACCTCCGACGGTCCATTGATAGGCCACAGATACTGCATCACCGTCCCAATCTGTGGCTCCCGTGTAGGTGCACGTAAAATCGTCGGTGGTCGACGCCGGATCGGGAGTGATGCTGGCGTCCAGAACGCGCGGCGGTGTGTTGGAGATGAAGACCTCGGATTGGCCGGGCTCCCCCTCTGTGAGCCCATCAAGCGGCGTCACCGTCACGCGCCACGCATCGCCACGAGTCGTGCTCTCGTTTGGGATCGTCGCTGATGTTCCATCCAGAAACACATCGCCATTGCGGTACCAAGTGTACCGGTACTCCACCGCCTCGCCGTCTGGGTCGGCCGACGGCTCAACAATCGTGGCTGTGAGATCGTTGGAGCTGTTGGGTTCAGCAGGGACAATTGCGACCGAAGGCTGGGAGGGAACGCCGTTAATTCGAACCGTTACGCTTTCATCGTTGGTCATCAACTCGGTGTTCGTAGCCGTCAGCGTGATGGTGTGAAAGCCGACACTCAGTTCATCAATCTGAAAGTCCATCGTCCCATCGATGTCGGGCGGCAAATCATTGAGAAGCCCATCCATGTCTGACCGCCACTGAATGCTCAAATCAGGCGATGGGTCGATGGAGTCGGAGACGTGTCCCGCAAACTCAACTGGCTGACCTGCATCGATGATGGCTCCATCAATCGGACTCAGGATCGCCACCTCGGGCCCACCGCCAACGGTGTACACAATGAGGTCCGTGCACAGCGCATCTCGCCCATCGCGTACCAACAGTTGAATGGTGTGGTCGCCGGGAGAAAGCGTGTGAATGGGGAAAATGGACACGCCATCGGACCCAACTGCCGAGGTACCGAGTGTTCCATCGACGGTAGATCCCCACTCCACGTAGAGCCCCGATGCCGGTTCATTGATGTCGTTCACCACAGCCGTAAAGTTGACGGACTCACCCGGATTTCCAACAGCCTCGGTTTCCGGCGCCACAATGGCGCATGTCGGCGCGGCATTTGGCGGTCCTACATTGACAGCCACCTCGTCTGCGGAGAGGTTGCTGGCCGTGTCACGAACCGTGACGCGCAGGAGGTGCAACCCCTCCTCAAGCTGAGTGGTTCCCTTAAAAGCGGTCTCACCAGAGACCTCCATGGCAACAACAAGGCGACCCTGACGATCGCTCTCCCACTCGACGTCCAAGTCACTCGCGGAGTCCTCGGCATCGAGAACCGTCGCCTCCAGTGCGGTAGGGAGGTCAGAATACAGCACCGCGTCGCTCAGCGGAGCGGCGATTTCGACAACCGGCGCTCGATCCTCGGTGTCGGAAACCGGCTTATTCTTGCTGCACCCAACAACAATACCCAACGCGATCAATGACCAAACTTGCCTCAATGGGGCCTCCCTCGGGGGTCACTCTATCACTCGCGAAATCGAAACTCGACTCTGGATTGCCCGCATTCTTATTGAATCAACGGCCACAGCCCTTGTGTTCCCGACCGGCCGGTTCCAACCCGGCGCTCTGCGACGCGACGCCCCGTGATGCAACATTGACTTACATCCTCTCGCCAATCCGCTTATAAGCGCCCATGGCAACCGCAACTGCAACGATGCACATGGACTTCGCGCTGGACGTGTACGGGCTCCTTCGCGAACTGGACCCTAAACACTGGAAGGGTGAAGAAGATGCGCCCTTTCAGCACCGCCTAGAAGGCCTGCGCAAACGAATGGCAGACCTGTTGAAATCGATCGAGGAACTGGAACCAAACCCTGCCCTTGAGTCGATTCGGTCGGGACTCCTTGAGCTTCGGCAGGTGCTGGAATCTCATGCCCCACCGGCGGGCATGTACGAGGCTTGGCAAGAGTTTCGATCCGCAGTTGCGCCACTCTATGAGGGCTACGCAGCGAGTCTTCGCCAATGGGACATCCATGTTCCAAGCCTGCGCCCGACCAACTATGCACGGAACGCCTTTCATGTCACCAATTCGCTGATCGGCATGAGTCTCCTGCTGGTGCTCACTCCCCATCAAGTGATCTGGGCAGCTGCGTTCATGATGGTACTTGCATGGAGCCTTGAGATCAGCCGGCGGATTTTCCCGGGGTGGAATGACATCCTCATGGCACTGCTCGGTCGTTTGGCTCACCCGCACGAAGCTTGGCGGGTCAACTCGGCGACGTGGTTCTGCACGGCATGCTTCATCTTGGCCAGTACAGGCAACCCCGAGGCGGCAACAGTGGGGTTGGCCGTGCTCGGTTTCGGCGACCCTGCCGCAGCGGTGATCGGTAGACGGTTTGGTCGCATCAGATTGGTCAATGGGCGAACCGTTATCGGATCCACCGCATTCGTCATCGTCGGCACAATCGCCGCCAGCGCTTGGCTGATGCTTACCTGGGACATGCCCGTCAAGGCAGCGCTTGGCATGGCGGTATACGGTTCAGTATTCGGCGCTCTTGCCGAGCTGTTCAGCCGACGCATCGACGACAACCTGTCGATCCCCGTCGTGGCCACACTGGCTGCATTGCTGGTGTAGACCCGAGTTAGCGCTCTATTCGTGTGACCATCGGTTTATGGGTGGTCTCATCTTCACCCAAACAACCGAGGTGGGTGTGAGGGTCGCGAAGAATCTCGTTGACACGGCGGATTGCCTTCCTCGTGCTCAGCCCGTCGTCGATACGTTCATCGTACGAATAGCGCACCGTCAGAACCTTCGCCGCGACGACTTTCCCATCCTCAACGACCGCCTCATCCTTGATCCGCCCAACGGTTGCGAACACGGATGCGGTGCCCCACTCGTACAGATGATGGTAGGCGGAATCCATTTCGAGTGAACCCAGATTGGCGACCACGGCACTGGTGTAGAGGGCATCCTCTTTGGTGAATGCGTAGGGGAGCAGGTTGATGTAGTCCAGCGCGTGAAACAACCAGACGAAGAACCGCAACCCGGTGCGCGGAAGGAGATCAAACAACTGATATTCCTTATCGGTATGGGTTTTCTTACCCGAGCGTTGATGCGAAATGCTCCCGTTGATCCGACCAGCGAGGGAAGCGAAGGTCTCGTTGTTGTCCATGGGCATGCGCACCACGGCTATCTTGGCCTTCGCATCCTTCGCCTTCCGCTTCATGCTGAAGGTGATGGAGCGCACCTTTCGTTTATACATGCGGCGCCCAAGGACAAACTGGTCCATGGTGGGGCTTTCGGCGATCGCAACGTTGAGCGCCGCCACATATGCATGGGTCACATTGCACCCGAGGGTCGGCCGAACCTCATCGAGATACGCGATGAGGTTCTCTGCACGAACCTTGTCCTCGTAGTACACCACGCACTCGTTTCTCGTGGGCATAACGAACCACATCAGTCGTCGGTACGGGTGGACCTTGCCCACTAAAATTCCATCTGCACGACTCGTCTTAAAGTGCGCGATCACAATCAGAGCCACGGCCGCCACCGCTCCCCAGTGCCACGGCAACATTGCGCTTACATCTGGCATTGTACCTCCACAGTGCACCGGGAGGTAACACCGGAACAGCCGGTCAGCCGTTAAGGAGTTCGTTCACCATCGATGCGAGTTTCGTGTACTGCTTGGCACCCCGCGACCGGGGATCGAATTCGAAGATATCCAACCCAGCCATCTGCGCCTGAGAGAGGCTGTTGTTGATGCCAATATCGACGTCCAGCATCACCTCCCCATAGGCGGCCTCGAGTTGCGAGCGAACAGTTTGATTGAGCGTCGTATTTCGACCGTCGACCCGGGTCATCAACAGCCCGAGGATATCGATGTTCGGGTTTAAGCGATTGGCGATGGTGCTTACGGTTCCGATCAAAGCGTCCACACCATTCACTGCAAGCGGACTGGGGTCACATGGAACCAAAACAAAGTCTGAAGCGACGAGCGCATTGAGGGTAAGGTTCCCTAAGTTTGGTGGGCAGTCAATGACGACCACGTCGTAGTGAGTTCGCGTAATCTGCAGCGCATCCCGCAAGATAAACTCTTTGCCGATACGAGTGCCCAAGAGGTCTTCCGCGCCCGACAATCGTGGGTCGCACGGCGTGACATCAAGACCGTCCAAGACGGTGTCGGCAACGATCTCCATCACCTCGCGACCGCCGCGCTCATCGGTCAGAATGCTCGACAATGCGCCGCCGCCCGGATGAACCTGCTTCTTGATTGCGGTGTAGACATGCCCTTGGGGGTCAACATCCATCAGAAGCACCCGAAGTCCATGGTTGCGCACGAGGGCGCTGGCCAAATTGACACTGGTGGTCGTCTTACCAACGCCGCCTTTCTGAGCGGCCACAGCAACTACAGTGGCGTTTCGCTGTCCCCTCGGCAACGTGGGTTGAAGCGTTTCATTCTGATGTTCATCAGCTCCAGCAATCCGCCGGATTCCTGATTTTAGGAGTCGTCGCATGAGGCATACCTGAGGAGTTTGACGTCCGAATGGAGCCCGGCCGTCGGTGGATACTCAAGATGTATCACACATCAACAAAGTCTTGTAGTGTCAAGAGTTTTAAGCTTTCATAGAAAATCAAAAAAATTGAACAATATCAATATATTGAAACAATATTAAGAGATGTTTTTTCGGGGTAAGAATCGGGCTTGAACCCGTCGCTTTTTTGGGGTGTCTTCTGAGCACCTTCTCCGGTGGGGTCAGCATCCTGAAGCGTCGCCCAAAAGCCTTACCGGCCAACATGGCTCGCAGACGCCCAAGCGAATAGGAAGTGCAAAGGAGGAGTCATGGGTCCACTACTCGAGAAAGCAATGGCATTCTTCACCTCAGATGACTGGGATACGCACCCGCTCTCGGACACCGTGCTGCAGACCGCCTTTAAGGGCGACAATGGCGAGTGGGATTGCCTCGCTGTCGTGCTCGATAACTCCGACCACTTCTTGTTCTATTCGATCATTGGCGACCGAGTACCGGAAGCCGCAAACGAGCAAGTTGCCCTCTTCCTTCACCGTGCCAACCATGGCTTGAACATCGGCAACTTTGAATTCGACATGAACCAAGGCGAGATACGGTTCAAGACGAGTGTTCAGGTGAAGCCGGATCAGTTCACCCACGAGCTCTTTCAGAGCTTGGTGCATCACAACGTGCTCGTTGTCGATGAGTATTTGCCCGGCATTCGTAGCGTCATTGATGCGTCGATGAGCGCAGAGGCAGCCATCATGATGATTGAGTCGCCGGCTGTCGGCGACGCGTGACGCCTATTTTTGGCGGCGCTGTCGCCGGTTCTTTGGCCCGACGTTTCGGCGCTGGCCTCGTTGGTTCAGGCCGAAGTCAATGGCTGTGCCCCCACCACGTCCCGTGGATGAAGGCGGCTTGCGGGCCATGAGGTAGATAAGGCTTGCCATACACAGCGCCATGCCAACGGCGATCCCGTTCGAAACCGAATTCATCGCAACGCCGACTGCCGTCCCTACGCCTCCAGACACCACCGTGAGCCCGATCCCAAGGCGAAGGTTGGCGGATGGCCCGGCCCGTTTGTCGGACCCCTCAGCGACGACGCCCTTGGTTGCCTTTGCAACGGCACCGGGAGCTCCGCAACAGCGCTTATATTTCTCGCCGCTGCCGCACGGGCATGGCGCATTACGAGCGACACTCATGCGACCTCCTCCAGTACAAGGATGACACGACTCACATTCCCATCCCGGTGTCTGCATCGCCTGTGTCTGGCAACCCCGACTCCCCCGACCCGGTTTCTGGCGGCGATGATTGTCCAAACTGATTCTCACCCCAACAGACCACAGTGCTGTATTGATTGATTCCACAGGTATGGGTCCGGCCGGCTGCGATGCGGTCGAACCGGTCAATCGGGGGACTTGCTTGGCCCTTGTCGTTGTTGCCCCAGCAGGTCACAACTCCCTCAAGACTCAGTCCGCAGGTGTGGTAGCCGCCTGCGCTAATCTGCTGAAACTGCATCGAGGGCGGTGACGCTTGACCCGCGTCATTCGTTCCCCAACACAGTGGGTATCCCGATGAATCGAGTGCACAGGTGTGACTCATTCCGGCCGACAACTCAACATGGCCGCTGCCGATGGGCGACAACCGACCATCACCGGTGTCTTGACCCCAGCACTCCGTGTATCCATCGGTCCGGATTCCGCAGGTATGCAGCGCACCCGCGGCAACCGCTACGTAGGTCATGCCTTCAGGCACATCCGTTTGTCCCAAGTTGTTGGCACCCCAACATTGGATTTGATTCGTTCGGTCAAGGGCACAACTGTGCGTGTTTCCGCTCGACACCATGGTGTACACCCCCGCAGGCGGGTCGGTAATGCCATTCGGTAAGGAACTCCAGCACTCGACGGCTCCATTGCCTCTCAACCCGCAAGTTTGAACCGCACCGGGAGCGATGCTCTTCCACGGACCTGCAGGAGCGTCGGATTGCCCATTCTCATTGTTCCCTCAACACAGGGCTTCGCCATCGAGTGTAATCGCGCAGCTGTGCCCGAGACCCGAACCAATGGCAACAATCGCATCTGTTCGAATCGGCCCGTCGTCCGCGTCCGCATCAGAATCAGAGTCCGCATCGGCATCCGCGTCTGCATCGGCGTCGGCATCCGCGTCGGCATCGACGTCTGCATCCGCTTCACCGGTTGGACCGTCGGACCCCTCTGGCTCTTTGGCACAACCCCAAGCAAACAAGGCGGAAACCGCCAGCAATCGCCAATCGTGAACTCTCATGGGTGCAGTGTACATCAAGCGATTCAGGAACGCCGACGTCGGCCCACAAGGGCAACGATGGATGCCCACCAAATTGACGCCGCCCCCGGCGCAGCCATGCACCCGAGACCCGATTTCTTCGCGTCCTCACCGTCAACATCCGAAGCGACCGCACAATCCGCATCCGCCTCAGGGCAATCCACATCGCAAATTCCGTCGTTGTACAGACCCCACATCTCGCAACGGTCCCGCGTTCCGTGCACACTTTCCAACTGGTCCATGATCCATGGCGAAATCGTGTCCACCCGAGTGCTGCCCGACTGGGCCAAGCAGTTCTGGTCCGCCCACGAATGGACCGCCCACTGAGTCCATCGCTCTCCGTCCCAATAGACCTGTGGACCGCCACTGTCGCCGCTGCATACATTGGC
>Ga0160422_10000760_pt1 | contig 19756 bp, 12 predicted proteins | sample Fk160mmetaG_FD_108192 | JGI IMG/M metagenome (GOLD analysis project Ga0160422, IMG submission 108192) | Marine microbial communities from the Central Pacific Ocean - Fk160115 60m metaG | ecosystem: Environmental > Aquatic > Marine > Oceanic > Photic zone | place: The Central Pacific Ocean... | reverse complement strand
CTCCCGGAAAAGGGCCTTCGAATGCTGCAGGTGCAGAATCCGGGAAGCTACTTGAGTAATGAGTTCATCTTCTTCGTAGAGTCCGAGGACGAAGCGGTAGAGCGTTATCAGAAAGAGCCTGATTATCATCTTACCACCGTTCTGAACTCTGCCCTGATCAATAATCATCCAGCAGAGGCGAGGATCCTGATGGATGCAGGAGCAGATTTAAACATGCCCCATGAGCATTTTAACAAGGAACGGCCACCGCTCATTATCGCTGCGCATTATGGAAGGACCTTGATGGTGAAGGAGCTACTGAGGCGTGGAGCAGATCCGAATATCCGAACCAAGAATGGGGACACGGCCTTGCACCGGGCTGCTCATATGGGACGACTGGAAATCTGCATTATGCTGCTGCGAGCGGGTGCCGACCCGTCGCTTGTCGACAATAAGGAAAAACGCCCGGTAAATCTGATTGGTCACTTCAACAGACCCGGGCATTTCGAGAAATACCATGCCCCTCACAACGTGAATTTGACCCTCGATCACCGACGCTATCTCCGCGAGAGCCCGGCGGTGAGAAAGGTATTGGAGTCCTCTGCATTCAAAAAGCGCCCGAATGTGGTTCTGCTGCTGGCTGACGACCTCGGCTCCAAGGATATTGGGTGTTACGGGGGGCCTGTACATACGCCTGCCTTGGACAAACTGGCGGCGCGTGGAGTCCGCTTTCGTAACTTTCATGCAGGAGCCCCGGTGTGCTCGCCCTCAAGGGCCACCTTCCTCACGGGACGGCACCATTTGCGCACCGGAGTGTATCACGTGATTCAGGATCATGAGCATGACATGCACCTCTTGGAGAGAGAGGTGACGATCGCCGAGTTACTCAGATCCAATGGCTACCAGACTGTGCATCTCGGTAAGTGGCACGTTGGTGCTCCTTTTCGGGGGAGAGATAAGCCCAGTCTGAACGACCACGGTTTTGATTACTGGTTAGCCACTGATAATAACGCCAGTCCGAGCCATCGAAACCCGTCTAACTTTTACCGCAATGGTAAGAGAGTAGGAGAGCTGGAGGGGTATGCCTGTCAGATTCTCGCCGACGAGGCGATCATGTGGCTTGAGAAAGAACGAAATGAAGAGGCCCCGTTTTTCCTCAATATCTGGTTCCAGGAACCCCACGATCCAATTGCGGCTCCGGATGAGATCGTGGCTCGCTATGGGGCCCTAGACGATCCAGCTGCCATCTATTCTGCGACCATCGAGAATACGGACCGTGCTATCGCCCGTCTGGTCGCCAAACTTGAGGAGCTAGGGGAGCTGAACAATACTCTGATTGTCTATACTTCTGACCACGGAAGCTACCGGGAAGATCGGAATGGAGGTCTCCGTGGTAACAAGGGATCGCAGTTTCAGGGAGGACTTCTCACTCCTGGTATTTTCTTCTGGCCAGATGGGTTTGACGGTCAGCGGCTGGAAGACCAACCAGCGGGATCTGTCGATCTGCTGCCAACCTTGTGCGGGCTTCTCCGGGTGGCTCGGCCTCGCGGCGTTCATCTGGATGGTAGCGATCTGTCTCCTTTGCTGACCAGGTCTGGTAAGTTCGAGCGGAGCCAGCCTCTCTTCTGGAGCTGGCCGACGGGGCAGCCGAGTGCTTCAGTCAGGGAGGGTAATTATACCCTGATGGGATACCGGGCGCACGAATACAGGAGTAAAAAGGACCGAGAAACGATCGAGATGTTGGTGAAGCGCATTCATCCCCTCGTGGAGAAAGAGATGAAGCGCAAGGTTGGGAGACGAGAGCTCTTTTCTCTGATTTTCAACAGTAGTTTTAAAGCTCGCTCTACTGAGACTCTGCGGCGGGAACTTGTTCAAAGGAATGGATTTCAGGAATCGTGGAGTAAAGCGATCAAGGAGAAGGCGGTAAATTTCAGAAAGTTTGAGCTGTATGATTTGAAGAGTGACCCCCGGCAGCTCACGAATATCGCCACCAGAGAACCCGAAATAACGGAACGCTTGAAGAGGGAGTTACTGCGAATCAATGCCAGTGTCCTTGCTGATGCTCCGATCTGGGGCGATCAGAAAATGGAGTTGAATAAAGAGAATGAGACCTTGGAGCAGTTACTCGTCAGGTTGAGCAGCCATGATCTTCCTGCCGCCTATAAGGTTGCCGTGCATCAGAAGTATGTCGACCGGCGGATTGCGGAGATGGAGCCCACTCAGAGGCCACTGGTTGGGGCGCTCTGGAAGGAACAACAGCGTCTGCACCCGAATATGAAAAATCGGGGCCACTCATTTATCCGAATTCTCGAGTATGTCGCTGGCGGAGGACAAATACCCAGAAAGCGAGAAGAGCGTGACGAGTGACCTCGTCAGGAGGGCTACATCCAGTTCGTCGCGGGTCGGGATTGAACTGGCGGATCGGGAGGGATTCGAACCCTCGATACCCTTTTGGGGTATACTCCCTTAGCAGGGGAGCGCTTTCGACCACTCAGCCACCGATCCGTTCTTTCGCTCGTTATGATGAGTGCGGAGAGAGGGAAACCATAGGGAGGGAGATTCGTCAATGGTGAGAAAGTGATATCGCTGAATTTTCGTGTCATATCGATTGTCCAGACTATGAAGGGGCGTGCGGTTTTATTCCCAGTTATCCCCATTGCTTGTCGTGATAATGATCCTTACCGGATCAATCACTAGTTGTGGTCTGTCTAGCAAAGGTAAACATTCGAATACGATAGCGTCGCAGTCGGATGATGATACGCACAACTCAGATGGGGCTGGGAAGGCAGAGGCTGCTCCAATGAGGATCGTTGGTGAAATTGTCTCGGTGCATCCGGACGAAAAATTCGTCCTGGTCAAAAGATTTCTGCAAGCCGGCCCTTTCGGGACGAGCGATCTGATCGCATCGATCAGTCGGGACGGAACAACGAGCTCCCTTATCCTAACCGGAGAGAAGCTAGGGCGCTTTTATGCAGCGGACATACAGACGGGAAATCCCTCGAGAGGCGATGTAGTTGTAATAAGGCAAACTGACAGAGCTGGGGACCTGACTGAGAGTCCGGAGCCGGACTCCAAGATCCAAAACGTTACGCAGTAGCGCGGTTTTTAAAAAAAGACCGCAAATTCAGGCCCTTAAGAGAGCTTTATTGCCCCTTAGAGCCCGATTACCTACTTTTTTTTAATTAGACTCTTGAAAAGTTTATAAAAATTGGAATATCCTTCTCCCGAAGCTGCTGAGCACCCAAACCTACCAAATATCATCATAGTCGAATAGTCATGAAATCAAGCACAGCCAACCAATCAAGAGGTGCAGTCCAAGCGGACGCTGATCGTCTTGCGGACTTTGTCCTCTTCACACAGCGCTCCTGCATTCTCAACCTCTCGAATGAGCTTAACCGCGGTAACATTTCTTTCCCCCAGTTTTTCCTGCTCGCTTACCTTTCGAGTGAGGATTACCTGACGATGTCCGACATCGCCAAAAAGATGGGCCATTCTACAGCTGCCGCCACCGGACTTGTCGATCGGCTCGAGAAGCTCGGCTACGTCGAGCGAGTGCATGCTGCTGAGGACCGCCGTAAGATCATGGTTCGGATTACCCACAAGGGTACTGAGCTTGTTGCTCACATGCGCAAGGAAATCGCTACTAATCTCGCGGATATCATGTCTGAAATGGACGAAGAAGAGGCTGAGACCCTTGATCACGCCCGGCGTGTGGTGACCCGCTAGGTGATTAATTTTCCACCATCTGTGCCGGGGAAACTTGGCACGATGCAGATGCCCCCGTTATGGTTCTATCCGTGACGGGGGCTCTTTCTTTTCTGGACGGGGTGCGTGCTCGAGGCGGAGTCAGTGCCTGCTTCGTGCCCAGAATACCGGAGGTTACGGTATCGCGAGATAAATGGGATACCCTCGAAAAGCTCCAGCCAGCGCACGAGGAGGCAGTAAAGGCTCTTGGTTTCAACTGGAATAATCTCTGGAGAGCAGAACAGGTTCATGGAGATTTGGTTATGGAGGTTCCGGCAGAGGGGGTAGAGAGGAAAATCGTGAAAGGAGCGGACGGTTTGGTAACATGCGGAAGGGAAGGCGTTCTTCTTGGTATTTATGTGGCCGATTGTGCGGCAGTGTATATCTGTGATTGCCGATCTGGAGCCCTTGGCCTGGTTCACTCTGGCAGAAAAGGCACGGAACAGGCTGTCGTTGTGAGAGCTATCGAGAAAATGTGCGCGGCCTATGGATCCGACCCCCGTAATCTGGAGGTGGCGATCTCTCCCTGCATAAGGCCCCCGCTGTATGAGGTAGATCTCTCTTCTCTGCTCCAGGAGCAATTGATGGAAGCGGGAATTCCCTCCGGGCAGATAGTCTCAAGTGGAGAATGTACGGGTGCTCACGTCGACAGGTTTTATTCCTACCGGGTAGAGAAGGGAAACACAGGACGAATGCTGGCGCTTCTCGGCCGCAGGATGAACAATGCGCTGCCGGTATGACCGTTTTTGCCCCAGCGAAGCTCAACTTTTCTCTGCAGATTCTCGGCAAAAGAGAAGATGGATTTCATGAGCTCGAGACCCTGATGGTTCCTGTGGCAGGACTGTGTGATCGTCTTGAGATCAATCGCTCAGAGTCTTTTGAGCTTGAGACAGGTAGCGCGGAGGTTGGACCAGTTGAAGATAATCTCGTGACGAGAGCTCTGCGCCTGTTTGAAAAGAGCACGGGGCGTAGATGCCCGTATCATATCAAGCTCGAGAAGCGTATTCCTTCGGGAGCGGGTCTCGGTGGTGGAAGCAGTGATGCGGCAGCAGTCCTTCGAGCTCTGAACGATGTCGAGAAGGTAGATTTCAGTGATGCTGAGTTGGAGGAGATGGCTGCGCTCCTCGGATCGGATGTGCCTTTTTTCCTCCGAGAGTCGCCATGCTGGTGCCGAGGTAGGGGTGAGGTTTTGGAGGAGACCACCCTGCTCGCGCAGGAGGTTGTTCTTCTCAAGCCAGCCTTCTCCGTCAATACGGTAGACGCTTACCGGAGGTGGTCAGAATCTACGAACCTCTCCGGTGTCTCCTACGATCCCCAGCGAGTAGATGACTTGCGGATGGTTAACGATTTGGAGCGCCCAGCATTTGCAAGATTCCCCTTCCTCGCTGAATTGAAGATGTGGCTGCTTGACCGCCATGAGGTAAAGGGTGCCATGATGAGTGGTTCGGGTGCGACCGTATTTGCAATTCTGAAGGAGGGAGTGAGAGCCACGGATTTGGTGGCAGACGCTAAGAAAGAACTGGATCCTAAGCTCTGGTGGTGGGCTGGGTCCACGTCTGCTCCGATCAGGACGGGCTGACCATTGCGTAGATAGTTGTTCCGGGGGGAACGTCCTCAAGACCAGTCTCCGCGGGGCGAAGTCCACAATCGTTATCATGCAGGAACATGATGATTGCATCGTCGCCATGATTCTCGAAAAAATTCTGGAGGCCGAATACCTCTGTCAGGAGCGTCTTCACGATGCGGCCACCACTTGAGTGGAGCTTTTCAAGTTTCTGGAATGTAGGCTCTCCGCTGAAGCAGATTCTACCTCTGCGATGAGCTGCGACAGAGGTGGAGGGATGATGATCCTTATCAGAAGTAGGGATTTGCCACACGTTGGACTTACCGAAGATATGAGCATACTCATGGGTGGCCAGAGAGTTTACCTCATCATTGGCGGTTCCCGCGACGAGCTGGTTTATACCCGGGAACTCCATGTTTTCTTCCACGTGCTCTGACAGAATATTCGCACGAGTTGCGTGAAGGCCTGCCAGTCTGGCGGCTGCTATATTGTCGTAGCGTGTGTCTAGCAGGATAACAGGGTGCCCATCTTCGTTAAGAGTGGATGCGATTTCGCGAATCCATGGATCGGCCCCCGCGAAGAGGACGCCATCATCTGCTGGAGGGGCTACGCCTAGTGAAAGGGCGAGACGCCTCGCGCTGAGACCGTAGAAGAACACGGTCCCAATGATGATCATGAAAACGGTTGGGACCATCTGGTTTGCCTGTTTTACGATTTCCAGAGCGAGAGATCCATCGTGGGCAGCATGGCCGAATTCAATGGCAAAGACAGAGGTGACCGCCGCAGCAACGATTCCCCTTGGAGCTAGCGCCGCGAGAAAGGAACGCTCACGGAAATTTAGATTCCCAGAAGCAAGGCACGAGAGATAAACGGAAGCTGGTCGAACGACGATGATCAGAATTGCGAGAAATATCAGACTGGGGACGGCGACCGAGGAAAGATCGGCGGGATCAATACGGCCAGCGAGGACGATGAATAAAACCGAGATGATAAGGACTCGAAGGTTTTCATTAAACTCCAGAATTTTACGGACTGAGACGGATTTCTGGTTGGCAAGGGCGATTCCGAGGACGGTGACGGTGAGGAGGCCGGACTCCTCTTGGAAAGAATTGGAAGCGGCAAAGGCTGCAGCGACTATCGCGAGCAGGAATACACTTTCGAGAAATTCCGGGATATAGTGCCGTTTCAGAAGGAACTCGATGATCTTGGCGATAATCAGGGCAAGAACGATACCAACCAGCACTGTTTTGATCAGGGCGATAAGCACCGCGCTCCCGGCAGATTGAAGTCCGCCCGCAACGGCAGCCTGAAAAACAAGAACGGCAAGGATTGCTCCGATGGGATCAACAACGATTCCTTCCCATTTCACGATGGAGGAAATCTTTCGAGAAGGTTTGATGACTCGCAGGAGTGGTCCGACGACGGTAGGTCCGGTAACAACAAGTATCGCTCCGAGCAGAGCTGCGACCCGCCAGTTCCACTGGAAGATGATAGCTGCGCCGACGCTGCTGAGAATAAAGGCAATACCAACTCCCAGCGTGCAGAGGCGGAGGATGGGGGCTCCAGCTTGTTTGAGCTCGGAGAATTTCAGGGTAAGGCCTCCTTCAAAAAGGATGACTGCAACAAAAAGGCTTACAACCGCGAGGAGGGTACCTGTTTCTCCTCCCAGGTAGGCGTCAATCTGTGCTCCAGTAGTTATGGAAAGTCCAAAGCCGAAGGTGAGTAGAATGAGAATGGAGGGTATTTTCAGGCGCCACGCGAGCCATTGAGCAAGAATGCCCAAGGCCAGAACGAGGGCGAGATAGACAACCGGAGTCACAGCGGAAGTGTGGGGAAATCGAGGCTGATAGAGAACCCCTAATTCTCTCAGCCTCGCATTCTGGCCGGAATCATGTATTTGGCAAGGAGCGGCAGATGGCCGGTGGGTAGAATTTGAAAAGTTCGTTGTTCCCATGAGCGTCCAGAGAGGGCACCTATTGGTTGTGCCAAACCGCTTCTATCAGGAATTCGATTTCGAGAGATTGTCGGGCGCTCTCCCTGCAGAGGGCGATTTCCGGAGCCCTTTCCAAGTCGATCGTGACCGAGTACTTCATACCACTGCTTTTCGGCGCCTACAGAATAAGACGCAGGTTTTCTGGAGTGGGGAATATGATTTCTATCGAACAAGGCTGACTCACTCACTCGAGGTCGCCCAGATAGGGCGCTCTATTTGCGGCTGGCTGCTCGCTTCTACTGATGACTTTTCGCCGGAACACACGATTGATGCGGATTTGGTTGAGGCTGTATGCCTCTCCCATGACCTCGGTCATCCGCCGTTTGGGCATGCGGGGGAAAGATCTCTCAATCACTTTATGGCACCTTACGGAGGATTCGAGGGAAATGCTCAGACTCTCAGACTTCTCACGGAACGTATTTTTTCGCAGCGGCGGACAGGGATGGACCCCTCCCGGGCTTTCGTGGATGGAATCCTCAAATATAAGTCAGGGTGGGGAGAGCTGAAGGGTCTTCAAGGCAAAGAGCCTGCGAATCACTTTATTTACGACGAACAGTCGCACTACACTGAGTGGACACTGGGAGGGCGGGAATTTCCGGGAGAGATGGTAGCTGGAAAGGTGCGAGATGGGTTCAAGTCGGTGGAATGTCAGGTCATGGATTGGGCTGATGATACCGCCTATTCGCTGAACGATCTGGCGGATAGCGTTCGCGCAGGTTTTCTCAATGAGGAATCAGTTCGTCACTGGGCGGAAAGAAAGGGATTAGAGTCGGGCGCGGACAGTCCCTTGGGCGATTTAATCCGGGCGATCAGCCGGGGCCGGATAGATTCTTTCGTGGGCCATCGGATCGGCTTGTATGTAAGAGCGGTCAAAGTGCAGGAAACCGAGAATTTTCTGAGCGGAGAAAGTAATCGTTACCGCTTTCGCCTCGTGGTTGATGAGACGACGCAGGCAGAAAGTGAAATCTTTAAACGACTCGCTTTTGAAGTCGTCTTTCTCTCGACCCAGCTCAAGCAGCTCGAGCATAAGGGTAGTATGATGCTGAGGAGATTATGGGAGCTATTCCACCTCCGCTACGTAGATCAGCAGCCTGTGGATGGTCAGTTTTTTCAATTGCTGCCGGCCGAACAGGTTGAGGAGATTGAGAGCGTTGAAACCGCTGGAGAACGAGCACGACTGGTTTGTGATTTTCTGGCAGGAATGACTGATGGTTATGCGGTGCGGATGTATCAGAGGCTATTTTCTCCTGGGTTCGGTTCCATTGGTGATATCGTTGGATAGAGATCAAAACGGAAAACGCCCCGGCTCGTCAGAGCGCGGGGCGTTCAATAAAGCTTCTGTATAAAGCTTTCTGGTTAGGAGCCTTTGGCTTCTTTCCAGTCCTTACAGACGAATTTCTTAGCCGTCTTTCCGAGGGCCTTCACTACGTCTTCCTTGCTGATGCCACCCTTCTCAGCCATCACGATGATGGTCTGGGTCTTGGGTGCTTTACCGGCTTTGATCTCGACAGTCTTAACGCCTGCGAGGCTTTTGAGCGACGAACTGACGCTCCGCTTACATCCGGCTCAAGTGACACCCGTGAAGGTGGCCTCGTATTTGACGTCCGCGCCATAGGCGACGCCCAACAGCATAACCGCCAGAAAGGCGATGAGGTGATGTACTTTCATTGTTCTAGAACAGATGGGGTTGACCATCCACCGACATCTTACGTGTGAAATTCCAAACCTCAATCGCATGTTAAGGTCGTTCGCAAAGTGGTCTTTTGAGTCGTATTCATCTAATCATTAATGATTTATGAGTTTATAAGGATATGGAAACGCCAATAAATATTCGCTGAAAAGGGTTTTTTGGGCTTCAAGGGCAGGAAAAAGAGGGAGCGTTCTCCCCCGTGGGAACAAACCGGAACATTCTGAGCCAAGGCTAATCGTAAGTCATAAGCCAGGCGGCAAGATCGGCAATATCCTGATTGGTCAGACCCAGAGTTCCCGGATCATACATGAGGGAGCGTTTAAATCCCTGTCGCTTTTCGATCCGCTCTCTGGGTATCAGCTGAGTTTGTCCGCCCGCAGACTGGATTACAACCGGGGGAGAATCATTACGACCGAGGTCACTGTTGTTGAAGGCGATGCCGTGTATTCGTTCCCCGTTCTTCAGGAGTATCTCCGTTCCTCCGTAGCCGAGTGCGATCTCGGCTGATGGGTCTGCGATTGCGCGAATGATTGCCTCTTTTCCCTGATTCCGTGCCCAACCCCGGAGGTCAGGTCCATAGTCTGTTCCGAGGTCTTCGATCTTGTGACATAGGATACATTTCGCGCTCACCAGTTTCCCGCGGACAGGGTCTCCTTGAAGATTGAAGATCTCATTTGCGTCAGGTGTTGGGGTAGCTGGAAGCGGAACTGGAGAGGATGAGATTACCAACGATTCCGGATCATAAATATTTCTCTCCTTGAGTGCCTCACGAAGGTTGTATTTAGACCACTCACCTGTGACGTTACGCATGAGCCATGCAGTAGCCTCTCCCGCGAGGGTAGATCCGGGAGTGGCGAGCTCAAGCATAACCCTGGCGGCCTTCTCATCATCAATAAACGCGATGGACTCTACCGCGAACTTTCTCTTATCGAGACTCAGGGAACGGTCGAGAGCCCGCTTCTTGAGGGCGTCGATTGAGGCGGGACCCCATAGCCGCCATGTCAGACGGGCAAAGGACTCGGGCCAGTCAGATGGCGGGCCCGGTTGTAGCTTCTGTCTCAGGGCTTTCCAGATCGCACTCTCCTTGTTCGCTGCGCCAAGGCCGATTGCTTCCAGCGAATTCTTGTCTTCGGTGTCACATCGCCGGGCAAGCTCAACAAAAATTTCGGCAGTCTCAGCAGCAGGAAGATCTCTCAGGGAAAGTGCGACTTCCCGGCGGACCTGTGGAGAGGGATCAGCGGCTAGATGTCTGGCATGGGAAAGCATGGGATGACCAGCACGGCGCAGCGCCCGATAGGCAACCATACGCTGCTGTGAATCCGTGCCCTTAAGAAGGGAGAGGCACATCTGCACTCCTTCCTGACCCAGATAAGGAAGAAGCCAGACTGCTCGTGCTGCAATCCATGGATTACGGTCGGTAAGCAGCGCCGTTACGAGGGGAAGAGCTTGTTCTCCTGCTGCACGGAGCCCGCGAAAACCAAGGTAGCGGACATTGACTGCGGGGCTTCGCAGGGCAGCGATCTGTCCAGCGAGAGTCGCCATGTTCATAGTGGGAATTACGGGTTTGAATCCGTGAGGGGCAACTCGATAAATAGTGCCTGAGAAAGAGTTGTCCATGTGTCCCGATCCGCCGACGCGTGGATCAAACCAGTCACAGAAATATATCGCGCCGTCCGGTCCTACAGTTATGTCGCTCGGTCGAAAGAAGCTGGGTGCAATTTTTTCAATATCACGGTTCTTGGGCCCTCCACCCACGAAATCCGCCCCGTCGTATCTTTTTAGAGGGTTGGCTGTAAGAAAGTCGAATCGGTTAAGTTCAAAGGTGCCTGCGGTAGGTTTTGGACGGTATCCCAGAATGGTGTTGAGAGCGGTGTCACAGCTCAGGAGAGAGCCGTTCCACTTTTTTCCCAATGCGCCATTTTCATAAAAGGTGATCCCCGTGGGCGCCCCTCCACCATAAACGTCTCCGGCATCCATCGTGCCTGGGTCATCCTGCCGCCAGTGCACCCGGTCGTAGGACTGCCCGGGCCGGCGGACCGCTTTGTTTCGCTGCTTTCCGCTCCGCGTGAAATAGCCTGCGCAACCGTACTCAAGTGCGAATGACGTGCGGCATCCCTTGGGATCGTCGTTGTCATTCTGGAACATGTCTCCAAAAGAAGTAAGGATCTGCTCGTAGGAGTTACGGAGTCCGTGGCTGACGATTTCGGCTCCAGACCCGTCGGGATTCATTCGAACGGCAAATCCAGAGATCCACACATGTCCATCATCGGATGTTTTTCCAGTCGCGGAGAGATGATCCGCGGGCCAATTTGGTCCCCGACTGCCATAGGTACCTCCGAGGTAGAAGGATTTGCCAGAGTTGTCGGTGAAGACCGCGCCGCAGTTACCATTGTTGAAATAGAACTTTCCCCCCGGACCCGCTACAAGGGAATGGAGCCCATGGTCATGGTTGATGGCGTTGAATCCTGTTAGAATTACCTCTCTCTTGTCTACCTCTGGATCAAACTTCAGGTCTCGGTTAACATCGGTGTAGGCGAGAAGGTCAGGAGGTTGGGAGACATAGATGACGTTGTCAAAAACCGCTATCCCGAGTGGTGCGATAAAGCCGGTTTCCTGAACGAAGGTGTGAGACTGGTCACACTTCCCATCTCCGTTTGTATCCTGCAATACGACGACCCGGTCACCAGTTGGTCTTTGGCCATTGTTTCCCCGGTAGTTCACCCCCTCGGTAACCCATATTCGACCCTTATGATCGATGTCCATGTTGGTTGGGTTGTAGAGCTGAGGAGTGGTGGCCCAGACCGTCACTTCAAGGGATGGGTCGAGCTTGAACATTTCGGGAGGAATTGACTTAGGCGTGTGATCAGGTTTCCAGACGTCCTCTGCGGCAAGAGAGTTTGCAGCGGTAATGAAAAAGCTCAGTAGCTGGATGGGCTTCATGCTCAGAGGTTTTTTGAGTTGAGTCGCGAGAAGGCTTGGGAAGAATTCAGGTGACCAGAGGTTGCTACTTATCCTGAGATAGTTTCCAGTTCAGTTCGCCCTGGTTCCAAGGACGTGTGCGGCTCTGAAACTTTTTCCGAGTTGCAGCTACATGTGATGGGAGTATTACGCTGCCTGAGTTTCCCCACTCGCGGCGTACAAAAGTCAGGATAGAAGCCACCCATTCATCGTCGTTAGTTGCGCCAAAAGGAGCCATCAATCCCTCATAGGTATTGCCATCGAGTTCGCCTGTCAGGCCGTGCAGCATGATCTGAATGGCGGCCTCCCGGTTCTCTTCGAGGCGGGGCGACTCGGGGAGTGGAGGGGCCAGCAGATTCTTGCCATCCGGGCCCACCAGCCCTCGCCCGTCGGGGCCATGGCAGGTGGTGCAGAGCTCTCGATAGATCGCCTGCCCTCGGTCAAAAAGGAGTTCGTATTCCTCGCTCAGGGGCGTGGACTGATGGGCGAATTCCCGCCCGTGAGTTGTCAGGCCCGGCCAGGAGAACATGAAGGAAATTGCCTGAAGCTGTTCACGAATTGCTGGTTCGTTCCGTTGTTCCAGCGAGGTCAGGCCCACAGGCTTGGCCGCGAATTTGATCATCTTGGCCCGTGCCGGTTTCCGTCCAGGGGATACGACAGTGCTGGCGATTGTCTTTAGCATGAAAAGTGCTCTGGGCGCTTCTGTCTGTGCGATGAGATCCAGAAGCTTTTCGACACTGAGGGGGTCTCCTCCGGAAATTGTTCCGGTAACGCAATAGCGTTGCCACTGTTCTAGTTGGACTGCGGCCTTTTTCTCGATGAGATCACCACGATAGACAGGGTGATCGAAGAGAAGGGAGAGGAAGTCTACAAGAAATCGGCGTGGCGAGGCCACCGCCACGGCATTGAGAATTTGCTCATTCAGTGGGTCTCTCGCGATGCACCTGGCGATGAGATTTTTCCCTTCCTCGTGATTGGTCTTGCCCACCGTGAGGATGAGCTGTGTCAGGACTGAGAAATCGGGATCGTCTGGCAAGATGTTCATTCTCGTATAACATTCAGACGAATTCTTGGTCCTGAGAATCCGCTCAATAGTGCGGACGGCCGCGGTTCGAATGCGGCTGTCGCAGTCTTCCAGAGCAGTGAAGTTCGTTGCTTTATCAAGCTGACCGAGGCCATCGAGGGTCCAAAGAGCGTGGAGTCGTCCGAGCGCATCCTCATGACTCGTTGCCATTTTCCGTAGTGCGGAGGTGGCTGAGATTTCCCGTCTGGTCACAAGAAGGCTCTGAGCCGTGTCCCGCCACCAGCCGTTTGGATGAGCGAGAGTTTCCACAAGTCTGGAAGGGGTGGCACTCAGCAGCGCAGGTGGAGGGCCAGGGATAACTCCTTCTCTAACCACCCTGTATACCCGTCCACGACCGACATTTTTTTCGTATCCCGCTTTCAGGATTTCTTCGCGTAGATAATCCGTAATGTAGACTCTCTCCTGAATGATTCCGTGATACATATCCACGATATAGAGGCAGCCGTCGGGCCCGGTCGAGAGATTGACAGGGCGAAAATTCCCATCTGTGGAGGAAATGAACTCGCCGGAGCTTTTTTCGTATCTGTTGGTTAGTTCGATATGACCTGAATCGGCGTAATGCACTGCCGATCGACGAATAAGCCGGCCCACCGGTTCACAGACGAAATAGTCTCCATCGATGCCATCGCCGAGGCGGTCCCCACGGAATACGAGCTGTCCGCAGGCGGACGTAAATGTTTTCAAGGTGCCATCCTTGGACCGAGCCATCCCGGGTCCGCTTTGCAGGTCAGGAGTCACCATTGAGGGCCAGACGCTTTGATAGTCCCCCATTCCACGGATAGCGGCGGCCATCGGTCCGCGCCGTATTTGCCTCTTGGGATCTGGTTGATGATAGCGGGGAGGTACGAACAGCGCGATTGCAGGAGTGCCGTTGGTCGAGAAAAGGAGTCGTCCCTCATTGTTGCGAGTCAGGCCCCATTGTCCGACCACAATAACTCCTTCACTTTGTAGTTCACGATTAGTCAGCCGGTAGCGTCGACCGTGCTGGGAAACATGAATCCAGTTGTCCATTCCCCACAGCAGGCCATTAGCCTTATGCTCGACATTACTGGAGCGCATGGAGAATCGGTCAAAGACCTTTTTTCTGGTATCCGCGATCCCATCCCCGTCCAGATCTCTGCAATACCAGAGGTCCGGGGGCTCCCCAACCAGTAGGCCATCATCAACGGGGAGGATGGTTCTGGGCTCTACCAGTCCGTCGAGGTAGACCGAGTGCCGGTCCATCCTGCCGTCGCCATCGGTGTCTTCATGAAGGGAGATTCTACCAACGGGATCCTGAGCTCCGGTTCCGTCGATATCCTGCATGTATCCGCGCATTTCGGCCACGAACATTCGCCCGTTCCCGTCCCACGCGATGGCAACTGGTTCGCGGATTTGGGGTTCAGAGAGAACAAGTTCGAGTCGGTAGCCTGCTGGAAGCTTGATATGCTCCATCGCCTTTTCCGGCGGAAGAGGACGGAGAGTCGGACTCTTTTCGACCAGTCGGGTGGGAGGTGCCGCCTGCCCCATCACGGCGGTAAGCGCAATGGGAAAGCACACGATCCAGAAGGTTCTCATGGGTTACTTAAATGCTGCACTCTGAAGGTCGAAGATCAAGTGAACCTTCGGGGCTCTACTACCCCAGCTCATAGTAGTCACGATACGGTTTAGGATGCTAACCGCCTTATAATCTGCTACTAAGATCTTTTCGTTATGATTGAGGGTTTTGGGAAATTAAGGCACTAAAAGAGTCTGGTCTGACGTCGAGATGGGAAAGATCCGCACATTTCATTATTTTCGTCCTCTGGAGAAAGGTCGGATGGATTTCCATCCGGAAGAATCTCTGCGGTGCGATAATATCGAGATCGAGGTGATTGACCGCTTCAAAGAGAACCTTGAATTGCTGGTCGTTCCCGTGCGGAGTCTTGGAAGAATCGATGAGGTCCTCGCAGATGTGGGCCTCAACACTTCCCGTGACTTTTTCGAGGAGCAATGCCGGGAGGTGATATCGGTTCCTGAGAAGCACTTTAATGAGCAAACGGGGCAAGGGCTTCTGACTTTCAGGGTCTACTTCAGAAACCTTCCCGATTCGCTTGCTTCAATCAATGGAGGGGCCTTGGTGGTCCTCTGTCTGCACCCGCTGAAGGAGAGGGATCAGGCGGGAAGAAGAGATTACAGAATAGCCGGATATGCTCACGTAAACAGTTTCGATTACATGGACCATGCTTCCGGTGTGTTGTGCCCTTCCTATTATTACAATCTTCTCCGGGTAAGCACTTTCAGCGAAAACGGAAAGGCGCTCTATCGGCAATGTGGAATGTTCGCGACTATATTTTCCATATTCGATGAGCTCACCAAGATCAACGGTGTGAATGTCGGATACGCCAACTTCGGAAAGGACAACCGGGGAATGCAGAGATCCATGGAGACACTCTCCCGCTTGTTCAGGAAAGGATACGATCAGTTCCCTGTAGATTCCTACATCAAAATCAACCGTCTCTTCCGGAGCAGGAGATGGAGCAAGAGGCTGGTGGATATCTCCGAGGATGATACCCGAGTAAGGAAGTTCCATGAGAAGCTTCTCGAGTGCAGAGAGATGTTCCTCCTCAACCAGTATCCCACGTATGAGTCCTTCAGAGAGATGTTTGAGAGAGTGCGATCCTACAGCACTACGAGCAGAATCTACATGCTGCCTGGGAAGAATGGGGAAATTCTTGCTGCTGCTCTGGCCATCAACTGGGGAGACTATTTTAATCTGACCCTTGAGGCGCCAAGAGGGCTATTCAAGTTGATATCCTCTTTGAAGATTACGGAGCGAATCTTATGGCCAATTCATTTGGTAGGAGAAGTGAGTGACGTCGCAAAGCTCTTGAAGGGGTTGGCTTACCTGTACGAGAAAAGGCATAAGGTTCATCTCTCTCTTATGATGTCTCAGCAAGGAGACCCTTATGCGCGGATCAAGCGGAGCGTACTTCACGATCCATTTGTCTATTTCACGATGTACAACAACGCAAAGGAGTATCAGGACCTCGAGTCATTCTGCAGGACAGAAGATGGTAGGATTTCCATTTTTACTGAAACGCCCCTAACCTGATTCTGGGATCTGTTATCCTTTAGGGCATGCAGTTTCGTGCCGTTACTTAGAACGTATCAGGTTGGAAGCTCGGCTGCAACCAGGTGTCTCAGCAGGCATTCATGAATGGAGAATTCTTCCCGAGGAAAGCCGGTAAAGTTCCTGAGAATCGCCGAGTTCGCTTTTCGGAAGGGACGGAGATTCGTCGGCTGAGGGGGCCGCGGGAAGAGGAGAGGAAGGGTATGCCATGAAACGGCTTCCTTCCGAAGGATCCTAAGGGGTGGTCTTGTGCTTCGCCTGATCCTTTTTCTGGGCGAGTAGCCACTCGTAAAGTGCGGGATTGTTGTAGGTTCGGGTCCAAGAGTCATGGCCGACCCCGGAATATATCGTGAATTTGATATCGGCTCCACCCTCCTTGAGAAGTTCGATCGTCTTCTGCTGTTCGGCAAGACGGACAACGTTGTCCCTGTCCCCATGGAATGCCCATACTGGTATTTTGGCGAAAGCTTTCTGCAGCGCCTCCTTATTCTCAATCCGGTTGCCGTGCCCACATATGGGAGCGGCGGCAGCAAAGTAGTCCGGATAACGGCTCACGATCTGATAGGTTCCAAAGCCTCCCATGCTCAGTCCTGTGATATAAATGCGGGCAGGGTCGACGTTTCCCAGCCTCTGCGTCTCAAAATTGAGAATGTTCTTCACCTTGTCTATGGGCCCCTCGGGATGCCACCAGAACGACTTTGCGTGACGCCTGCCCTTATGGCTGTCATTCGGGCATTGCGGGGCGATCATGATAAACGGAAAGTGCTTTCCCTTGGCGATCAATTTTGGAGGTCCATGAGCCAGGAGCTGATCGAGGTTGTTCCCTCTCTGCCCCATCCCGTGAAGGAAGACGACAACGGGAAGATTCTCGTCCTTTTCCGCAGCACTCTTCGGGAGGTAAAGCCAGTAGGGGATGCGGTCATCCTGACTGGGAGTGACCTTGATCATTTTTCCAGCTCCGGGTTCAGCTGCGAAGGTCCCCAGATAGGATAGAAGCAGTCCGGCAAGAGTTACGGCCGTAGAGCACATTTTTGTCATAGGCGATCAGAGTTCTGGGCAGGAGATCCTCCGTCAAGTCCCGGGTGATCTAAGTAGTGGGCGGAAAGAGATCTCGTCAGGAAAAAACGGGAAGAACCGACCCGTCACATATAGGCAAAGGACGGTCTTCGAGATCATGGATTCTTTGCTCCGCAGGAATTCCAAGAGAATGGAATATGCTGGCGTGGAGGTCAGCAGGGGTAGCGGCTGCGCTATCCGGAAAGGCGCCACTCTTATCGGAGGTTCCGTAGAGCAGGCCCTCACTTACTCCGGCGCCGGCCAGTCCCACGGTGTAGACCTGGGGGTAATGATCACGGCCACCCGCGCCATTAACCTTGGGCGTGCGTCCAAATTCGGTAAGTAGGACGACGAGAGTGTCATCAATGCGACCACTTTCATGTAGATCGTCCAAGAGAGCCGAAAGTCCCTGATCCAAGGGCGGAAGCATTTGGTTTTTAAGTCGGTTGTATCCATCCGCATGAGTGTCGAAGTGGGCTCCCTTGCTGCCATTCAGGTCTCCGGCCGCAGCATAAACTGTCACAAGAGGGACTCCGGCGCCTGTAAGTCGCCGGGCAGTGAGAAGGCTTTGTCCCAAAACGTGAGATCCGTAGCGGCGATGCTGATGTGCGGGTTCATCATCAATCTTGAAGGCACGTCTGGTTTCTTCGTCCAGGAGCATATCGAAGACTCGCTGCTGATAGTGTTCGAGAGGTTCGGTGGGCTGAGCGCTGCCGGAAAGCTGAGTCAGGAGGTTCCTGCGATCTGCGAGGCGTTGCTCATTCACGCCCTCGATGAAGTCAAAGGAGAGATGCCCTGAGACCGGAGATTTCCCGTCATAAGGTTTTCCTCCATCAGGCTTCATTATTACCGGGTCATACTTCATTCCGAGGAATCCTGCATGCTGGCCGTTAGCCCATCCGCCATCATAGATCGGATAAGGAAGGGCTACATTACCGGGGAGGTTGCTCTCGGGATCGTGTCGGGCATGGGCGACCATTGATCCGATACTAGGCCAATCCTTGCGGGTCCGCGGCCAGTTCTTGTCTGGTTTGGCCGGGGCGTGACCGGTGAGGTTCCAGTAGGCTGCGGATCGATGCGAGGGAGCATCGTGGTGCATGCTGCGGATCAGGGTCATGCGATGAACCTGCTTGGAGAGCAAGGGCAGGTGCTCGCAGACATGGTAACCCGGGATGGTTGTGGGAATAGATCCGAAGGTACTCTTGATGTTACCGCCCGCATCTGGCTTGAGGTCAAAGCTGTCAATATGGCTCAGGCCACCCCACGCAAAGACGACTATACAGCTCTTGGCCTTGCCGAATCCGCTCGTCTGATGGGGCCTGATCGCTTTGGCGGTATTTGACAGTGAGAGATAGCCCGGAAGGCCCATGCCCAAGGCCCCAGCTCGAAGAAGGTCCCTGCGGGTCAGGTAAGCGGGCTTTTTAAATCGGCGCTTACTCATCGATGTGTTTGCTTCTGGCTAGCTGCATTTTGTCGACTCGTGGAATTCGGGTGGGCATGAAACCGTTTGCGACTCTAAAGTATCGCATACTCCCGGCCTTGATATAAGCGGGAAATCCGCTTTCGGGTGGGGGCTGGGTAGTCCGACGATGCGACCTGAGGCCTTCTTTCCTCTCGTCAGTTTCCTGTAATCTCGCCACGGTTGAGAAATGAATTTCGGCAGGCAGCTTGTTTTCGCTCTTTTTGTGGCGGGGATACTGGGAATTCCTGTTCAGGCCGGGGAGAAGAAACCTTTTCACGAGATCTGGGACGAACAGGTGCCAGTGATGGGGCACCTAGCGGTGGCGATGGACGGTACGGTGCTGGTTTTCAAGGAGGAGCGGGAGAGGAAACGGGTGGAAGTAAAGCGCAGTGAGGATGGAGGTCTGACGTGGAGCGCTCCGATTGTAGTGGGAGAGAGAGTCACAATCAGTGCCGACATGTCCGATGATGGACGCTACAAGGGCGAGCATGTGGGATGGAGCGAACTCGGGAATGTCACGGTAGACGAAAACACCGGTGACATCATGGTTTTTGCGATGGGGCTGGCTCCAAGCAACACGCTTTACCGGAGCGTGGATCACGGCAAGACGTGGCGGACCGAGAAAACCCTGATCAAGCCTGACGCGAATGGTTGGCTGGCGACCACTTACTGTTGTGATCCGGGAATCACACTCAAGCATGGGAAGAAGAAAGGCAGGCTTCTGATGCCGTCTCAGGTCTTCGTAGGATCTGTGAACAAGGACGGGAGCCGGACCTATCTAAATAAGGGGCAAGGGCGCAAGTTTTTCGCGAGGCGTTACAGTAATGCTCTTTACAGTGATGACGGAGGAAGAACGTGGCACCCGAGTGATCCGTTCCCGCTCCTCGGCAGCTCTGAACCGGGTCTTCTTGAATTGCAGGATGGTCGAATCTATTACAACGCACGGACTCATTCGCGGCCGGGAAATAAACTGGTGGGGGAAAGCCTCGACGGTGGAGAAAGCTGGGTGGAAGCTCGAGAGGATGATGAGCTATTCGATGGTCCCCCTGATATCTATGGATGCAAGGGCGCTCTCGCCAAGATTCAGTATGAGGGCGGGGAGGTTCTGCTCTTCAGTGCTCCGGGACGTCGAGAT
>Ga0160422_10000759_pt1 | contig 19765 bp, 23 predicted proteins | sample Fk160mmetaG_FD_108192 | JGI IMG/M metagenome (GOLD analysis project Ga0160422, IMG submission 108192) | Marine microbial communities from the Central Pacific Ocean - Fk160115 60m metaG | ecosystem: Environmental > Aquatic > Marine > Oceanic > Photic zone | place: The Central Pacific Ocean... | reverse complement strand
TATAGAAATTGATAATTTACCTTTATTAGATCAATGGATGCTTCATCGTTTAGGAGAAATATCTATACAGATTACTAAAGCATATGATAATTATGAATTTTCCAAGTTTTTTCAAATTTTACAAAGTTTCTGTGTAGTTGATTTATCAAATTTTTATTTTGATATTGCAAAAGATAGATTATATGTAAGTGCACCTAATGAATTCAGAAGGAAATCGTGTCAATTTACATTATCTAAAATAATTGAGAATTTGGCTGTTTTGATATCTCCTGTATTGAGTCATATGGCCGAAGATATTTGGCAAAATATACCTTACCAGATTGAAGAGAAATCAGTTTTCCAAAGAGGTTGGCCTATAATCCCTAACTCTTGGGATAATGAGGAATTAGGATCGAATATCATAAATCTTAGGAAACTAAGGGTAGAGATAAATAAAGCAATTGAAGGTTGCAGAAATCAACAAAAAATTGGAGCTGCATTAGAGTCAGAAGTAAGGATAGTTTTAGATGATAAAGAAATTAAAAATTCGCTCGTTTGGTTACAAAAAAATGGTCATAAAAATATAGATAAATTTAGTGATTGGCTTATAGTTTCTGATTTTGTCATAAGCGAAAAGTTGTCTGATGATTCTCTGTATAATGAAGTTTGCGAGTTTGGACCTATTCAAATAATGAAGGCAAAAGGGTTTAAATGTGATAGATGTTGGCATTACCAAGAGGTTGTCCTTCAAGGTCAACAAAATACGAATTTATGCAAAAGATGTTTCGAAATAATTAATTAGTATTAATTTAATCCCAGTAATTTTTATCGAGAAATGATTTCAAATTCTGACTTTTTTTAAGAACGACTTGATTCTTTTCGGAAAAGGGTGCATTTAGTAATTCACATTGTGTAATTTGAAAAGTTTGTTTAATAAAATTCTTTTCTAAATCTGTCTCAATTTCGTGAGTTGTAGAGCTGCTAAATCCCTTATAAATAATTATTTCAAGATATTGTTGACTTTCTCCTTTTAAAACATATCCTTTAAGTCTTAAAAGTCTATTTGGAATTTGTAAACTGATTTGCTCTAATAATTTTATTTTATTAATAATCTCCATAATTAGAAAAATTAGAGTTTCTTCCAGTCCTTGGTAATTGTATAACTAACCATTGAATTAAACCCAAAGTATAAATTAATAAAGTAAATAAGCCAAGGAATTTTGCAATTGGTTCAGTGAAATTTGCGCCAAATAAAAACTTAAATAGGGTTTGTAAAAATGAATATAAGGTTTGCGAGGGATTTAACCATGGCGAACAACTTTCTGCATTTATATTTGTGAGACAATATGTATTGAAAGTACTTTGATAGAAAAGAATTAAGAATATAAAAGATACCCCCCATCTCCATGTTTTGGTTATGGTGATAAGAGTATTTCTTAATTCATATTCTCTTAATTCAGAATTTATATCACTCCAAAACCACAAAGTTATACTCATTAATAAAGTAGATATGTTCATTATTAGTAATGCATGATTTTGTTTCCCAATAAATAAGATCAAGCTAATAAAAAATAGTACGGATACTTTAAAAAAAATTGATATTAATTTTTTAGCAACTTTATTTTTATTTTTAATAGACCAAATTAAAAGAGTGAATGGTAAACCAATAATAAAAAATGCCGATAATTGAAATATTATCCAAACTGAGATTTCATTTAAAGGGATCAAATTTATTTATTGAAGCATACTCAATATTAAGCATCACTTTAAGATTTGGGAAGTTTTGAGTATTATTTAAAAATTAATTATGATATTTATTAACATCTAAAATCTTTGAGGTTATTAAAAAAATAATATTAAATTTAACTTTATGAGACAACATGTTAATCCCCTCAGTAAACATTTCAAAGAGATTGAACCTATTCCTCAATTGCAGGAAATATTTAAGGATCCTTATTTACCACTCCATTTAGATATTGGCTGCAGCTCTGGAACTTTTTTATTTAAATTAGCTTCTCAGAATCAAGATTGGAATTATTTAGGTATTGAGATAAGGGAAAGATTAGTTAATCATGCAAGGATAAAATTGAAAAAATCACAAATGACTAATTTATATTTTGCTTTTGGAAATGCTGAGAACTTAATGAAAGAATGGATTCAAAATCTACCATATGGATTTTTAACTAGTATCTCATTTAATTTTCCGGACCCATGGTTTAAAAAGAAACATCATAAAAGGAGGGTTATCAATAGTGAATTTATTGAATTATTAGCTACAAATTTACAGTTAGAATCTTTAATATTCATCAAAAGTGATGTCAATGAGCTTTTTCAGTATATGGATCAAATTATTTGCAGTAATAATAGTTTTCAAAAAATTGATAATCAGCAATTTTTAATTCAAAAGACCTATAATCCTCAACTTATAAAGACTGATCGTGAAGAATATGTTTTATTGAACAAAATGTCAGTTTATGAGCAAATATATAAAAGAATTTGATTAATAATATTTTCTTTATTTTAAAAGAATTGTCTCTATGTCTCTCGTGATTTCCATTGAGCACGAATCTACAAGTTTCTTATGCTCTGCCTCAACTAGAATTCTCACCAAGGGTTCAGTACCGCTTTCCCGAACATAAATTCTACAAGGTTCTGCAATTTCCTCTAATTTCTTTTCAACACTTGAATTTATTTTATTTTTTAAAACTTCATTTAGATTTTTAAGATTATTTGGTAGAGATATGTTTGTAAGGGTTTGAGGGAAAGCTGAAAAACTACTTTTTAACCAAGTATTTAAACTAATTCCTTTATTTTTACAGTATTTGGAGATTTGAATAGCAGTAAATATTCCATCCCCACAATAATCATTAAATTTTGAAAGTATATGACCAGATTGCTCACCTCCTAAATCAGATTTTCTTTTTTGTATCTCTTCATAAATAAATTTATCACCAACAGATGTTCTGTAGAAAATGCCACCAATATCCTTCCAGCAATTTTCGAATCCTAAATTAGCCATCTCAGTAGTAATTAAAATATTTTTATTTAGATTTTTTTCATTCATTAATTCTCTCCCCCATAGAAATAGGATATGATCTCCATCAAGAATGTTTCCTAAGGAATCAACACCTATAACTCTATCTGCATCTCCATCGAAACTAAAACCCATGTCTGCATCATATTCACGAATTGCTTTTTTTAAAGGTTTTAAATCAGTTGAACCGCATTTTACATTTATTTTTGAGCCATCAGCGGTAGAGTTAATAACTTTAATGTTCGCACCTAATTTTCTAAAAATATTTTCTGCACAGGATGTTGCAGAACCATGACAGGTATCTAGGATTATTTTCATGCCAGTTAAGTTGGTATTACCTGCAGATTTGATTAATTGGTTTTCATAAAGGTCAAGTAGTTCAAGCTGAACTCTATTTCTCATTGAATATTGATTTGCATGTATCTCTTTATTTAGACTTTTAATATATTCTTCTAGAATTGTTTCTTCGCCTTTATTTAACTTCTTACCAAATTGATCAAATATTTTTATACCATTATATTCAGGTGGATTATGGCTAGCTGAAATCATTATGCCGCAGCTTAGATTTAATTCTTTAACAAGAAAGGATACCGCTGGAGTGGGACAAATACCAATATCTATAATCTCTTTATTTGCAGAGTTAAGTCCTTTTTTTAGTGCTTCTAATAATAATTCACCGCTAAGTCTTGTATCCCTTCCAATTAATATTGGCCTATTATCATTAATTCTAGTCATTCCAAGAGCGTACCCTACTTTAAATGCTAAAGAGGAAGAGATTTCTATATCAAATTTTCCTCTTATTCCATCAGTACCAAATATAGATTGCATACTATTGTTATATATAATTAGAGGTTATCTAAGATTCGTTTTTTTACAATATTTAGTTGTTTTTAATATTAAAATCAATTCGTTCTTTTTTAAAAAATATATAAAATACAGTTAATTGATATCTTCCATATATGAAAGCTGAAAGTAAAGAAAACTATTTAACTAAGAATCAAAAAACAGTATTAATTGTTTTGTTTATTTTGATAATTTCAATATTTGTATTTTTTAAAAATATCTTTTTTGAATCATCTTTTCTATTGAAAAGTCTTGGTAAATCATCAATGGATCCCGAAATAGCTTTTTCAAATAATAAACCTACTTTTTTAGAGTTTTATGCAGAATGGTGCGAAGTTTGTAAAAAAATGTCTCACGATGTTTCTGAATTTAAAAAAGATTTTGATGAAGACATTAATTTTGTATTTTTAAATGTTGATAATCCTCGATGGGAAAGATATATAAAAAAATATAAAGTCAATGGAATTCCACAAATTAACCTTTTTAAATCTGGTCTTGAATTAAATTCAACATTTATTGGTCTTCAAAAAGAAGGGATAATTAAAAATGCTTTAGATAATTTACTGATAGATGATTCTAATCTTCAAAATCAAGAGATAATAAATTCAAATTTCTCAAGTGTAAAGGATAATATCCATAAAGATATATCTCCTAGAGATCATGGATAGAAATAATTACCAATTTAAAGCTTCTGAAACAGATGGAAAATATTCTTTGAAAATTAGTTTACAAGATTCGGCGATATCCATGTGTTCTTTCTGAGTACCGGTCTTAGTTCTCAAACTAATATAGTGAATCCATGAGCGACATGAACCGGTCATGTAAATTCTAGTGGGGGTAGCTAATGGGAGAATAAACCTTGCACATTCTTTAGCAATTTTATGCTCTAGCATCGCTTCATACAATTTCGAAGCATTTGTAAAATGTTCTTTGATTTGCGTTTCAAATTTATTCTTAATTTCTTGCGGAATATCATCAATACTATTTTGTCTATTTTTGATATCTTGTCTTCGTAGATTTGGAATAGGGATATCATTAGAAAGTAAATTAGTATCTGCATACCTTTGCGAGAATTCTTGAAAAGTAAATGAACGGTGTCTGAGAATTTGAGCGGCAATTCCTCTATTGGTTTCTATTTGCAATGTCATACATGATTGTTCAAAGACACTCCAATGTTCATGTTTTATGCAATACCCTAAAAGCTTTGCAAAATTTTCGTTAGTTTGATTCTTAGGATTACTTACTCGGGCTATATAGGCCATTGTTTTCTCAGCTTCAGGAGTGATTGATAATAGTTTTACTTTACTCATATCAAATCTTTGCTAGTGTCACTTTCTCTGGCTGATTTTGATATTTCCCATTTCGATCTTTGTAAGTAGTAGCACATGGATCTCCTTCGAAAAATAGTATTTGACAAATACCCTCATTTGCATAAATACGACAGTCGGCTCCTGAACTATTGCTAAATTCCAGAGTGAGATGGCCTTCCCATCCTGCTTCTGCGGGTGTTGTATTGACTATTATGCCTAGTCGAGCATAAGTACTTTTACCAAGACAAATTACAGTAATATTTTCGGGGACTTTCATTCTTTCTAAAGCGACACCCAAACCATAAGAATGAGCTGGTAATATAAAATATTCTCCATCTTCATCTTTATGTAAAGGTGTCTTTTCTAAGTTTCTTGGATTAAATTTTTTGGGATTCATAACTGTTCCAGGTACATGCCTGAAAATTAAGAATTCATTGTTTGAAAGTCTTAAATCGTAACCGTAGGAGGAACAACCAAAACTTAACACTGCATTTTTTTTATCCTTAGGATTCAAATGTCTTATTAATTTTGGTTGAAAAGGTGAAAGCATCCCTTGAGAAGCTTGTTCAGTAATCCAAAGGTCGTTTTTTAACATAATTTTAAGAGCGTAGTTCTGTTACTTGATCAGCCATTAATAGAAAGTTTTTAGGTATTGTTGTTCCAGTAAGAATTACATCTCCTGAAATAAATCTATTTTCTAAAGTTGAAATAAGATCGTTTTCATTAATAATTCCTAATTCAATTGCTTTAAATATTTCATCAAGAATGACTTGATCTTGCTCTCCATTTAATAATTGTTCTTTACAAAAGTCCCATAATTCATTAATTGAATTCTTTATGGACTCAGATATATTTTTATCTTTATCAAGAATGGAAGATTCATAATGATCAAAGGAATTAGATGCTCTAATCCATAAAAGATTTCCACAAAGTTTTATGGGACTAGATATTCCTTGATTTACCCCACCTTTCATTAATTGAGCTAAAAGGACTTTTCTCCCTAAAGCTGCATTCCTTAATGAATCTCTAATAATTGTGGAGTAACTGCCCCTGTATGAGGATTGATAAATTTGAATCTGCCCATTCTGTCGGAATCTTGTTATTTTATTCTCTATGATTGAATTATTTTGAAAATGAATTAAATCATTTTGATCTGTTGAGAGATTTCTAGTTGAGCTTGCTATCATTAATTTTATTTTTATCTTAATTAGCTACATTAAGTATAAATAGGAATTGATTACACTGCATATAGTGTAATTTTACTTAAAAGAGTAATATATTTAAAAAGAAATTAGAAAATGGTTAGTGTTGATACAAAATTCATCCTAAGAATTTCTTATTTTGTATTTATTAAATTAAGTTTATGGTTCCTGTTTCAGGAGGTTTTAGTCGTCTGACCTCACAACTTAGTGGACAAAATTCAATAAATAAAGCTGAGGGAAGTTTCCCTATCAATAGAACTTTAATGGAAGTTATTAAGGGACTGGAGGGTGCAAGTACAGAAATTGTTGATAGATCTAAAACTATATTTTTCCCTGGAGATCCAGCTGAAAGAGTTTACTTAATCAGGAGAGGTGCAGTTAGGTTGTCAAGAGTTTATGAAACAGGGGAAGAAATTACGGTAGCTCTTTTAAGAGAAAATAGTTTATTCGGAGTATTGTCACTTCTTACTGGGCACAGATCTGATCGTTTTTATCACTCAGTAGCTTTTACAAGAGTAGAAATGATTACTGCTCCTGCAAATTCAGTTTTAAGGGCTATTGAAGCTGATGCATCTGTAGGACTACTGTTATTACAAGGTTTATCAAGTAGAATTCTCCAGACTGAGACAATGATCGAAACTCTTACTCATAGAGATATGTCGTCAAGACTTGTGAGTTTTCTTATGGTTATGTGTAGAGATTTTGGAGTGGCCGGAGAAAAAGGTATAACGATTGATCTGAAATTATCCCATCAATCGATTGCAGAAGCTATCGGATCTACAAGGGTTACAATAACAAGGTTATTGGGAGATTTAAAAGAATCAGGCCTTCTGAATATAGATAGAAAAAAGATTACAGTTTTTGATCCAATTGCTTTAGCAAGAAGATTTAATTGATTCATTTTTAGTTCTTTCTTTATGATAAGGGGAAAGGATATTTTAAATTCGTGTCTGGTTGGCTTTTAATTATTTTCTTACTCTTACTGGGAGGTTTAATTTCCACTCTTGGTGATTTATTAGGAACAAAAATAGGTAAGGCTAGATTTAGTATTTTAAAACTGCGACCAAGAAAGACCGCAACTGTTATCACTATTATTACGGGTAGTCTCATAAGTGCCTCATCTCTTTCATTGATGATTTTAGTAAATCGACAATTACGAGTTGGACTCTTTAGGCTAGGAGACTTACAGAAAAAATTACAGGAGAGTAGACAAGTTCTTGTCCCCTTACAATTAGAACAAGAGAAGTTAGAAAAAAAAATTATTAAAAAAGAAAATGAATTAAAGCAATTAGAAAGAAATATTCTTGCTTTAAGAAATGGTCAAGTTGTAATAAGAAGTGGCCAATCTTTAATGATTTCTGAAATAAAGTCGGATAAAAAAATTGATTTGAATTCGCAAATTAATAATATTATTCAAAATGCCAATAAGTTGACGCAAAAAATAGTAAAACCAAATGTAAAAGAACCTAAAAGAATACTACTTTTAAGAAATAATCATATTAAAGAATTAGAGAAAACGATAAGCAATGGTGGAGATTGGGTTATAAATATCAAATCAGTGAGAAATGTTTTAAAAGGCGAGAATTATGTATATGTATTACCTGAATTAACTGAAAATAAAGTAATAGTTCTAAGAGGTGAAATTATATCTAAAACAGCTTTGACTTCAAAAGATAGAAATTTAAAAGCTATGAGAGATAAGGTTAATCTTCTATTGGCTTCAACATTGGCTGAAACTCAAAGAAGGGGTTCTCTCATAAATGAAATTAAACTTAGAAGTGACTCTGTAAAAGAATTAAGGTCTTTCGTGAATCAAAATAAAGAAACTGATTTTGAACTTCAGGCTGTTTCTCTTAGAGAAAGTAAAACTGCCCAACCAATAATTGTTGATTTAAAGTTTATTCCTAAAGAATCTTAGCGATGTTAAAAAATTGTATCTCAATTGATCCAGGGAAATATAAATGTGGAGTCGTTTTAGCTGATATTGAGCAGAAAATAGTTTTACAAGCAATTGTTATTGAAAGTTTATCTCTTTTAGACTTAGTAATTGATTTAAAAAAAAAGAGTAATATTAGTAAATTAATTATGGGTGGCGGAACAACTTGTAAAGAGCATATAGAGAGTCTAAAAATTTTAAATGATGATTTTATTATTGTTAACGAGAGGAATACAACTTTACGAGCTAAGAAAAGATATTTTGAACTTTTCCCGAAAAAAGGTCTACAAAAATTATTACCTAAAGAGTTAATAATCATGGATATGAATTTAGACGCAATTTCTGCGCTCATCATTTTGGAGGATCATTTAAATATAAAATTTAATTTAGGTTCAGAAGTTAATTCTAAAACTTGGATGAAACAGTAAATTTATAATCATTTCCAGACTCTAAAGCATAATCTTCTTTCAATAAAAACCTCAATAAAGAATCTTCAATTAATGCTCTACCCAAAGGAGGTGTGATAAATAATTTCCCTCTACTAAATGACCAAATAAAGCTCCACTTAAAATCACTAGCCTCTAGTGAACCTTTCAATTCTTTCGTTTTGAAATTATATTCTTTTACACTTAAATAAACTGTTGTTTCAGGTTTGAAGTTCATCAATTATTTTCGTATCGATAAGAATTTAATGAGCAAATAATAGAAGACTCATTTTTATCATTAAGATCTTCAATTGCCTCTATGACTTTCTTATAAATAGTATCTAAAAGTATTTCCTCTTTTTTAGAAAAATTTCCAAGAACATGCGATATAGTATTCATTTTCTTTTCATCTTTTGTATCAGGTGGGGAGCCAATACCAATTCTTATCCTTTTGAAATCTTGAGTGTTTAAATTATTTATGATGCTTTTTAAACCGTTGTGACCTCCTGATCCACCTTTATTTCGGAATCTTATTTTTCCTAACGGAAGATCTATATCATCTGAAATTATAATTATTTTCTCATTAGAGATTTTATACCAATCAATAATTGCTCTAACAGCTTCTCCACTATTATTCATAAATGTGTTTGGTAAAAATAATCTATATAAAATATCATTCTGTGAAAATTCAGAATAAAAACATTTGAATTTACTTTTAAGTTTAAATTCGCAACAATATCTTTTACACCAATCTTGAAGAATTTGAAAACCTACATTATGCCTGCTGTTTATATAATTTTTCCCCGGGTTACCTAGCCCAATAATAAATTTTTCTTGTTGATCTAACATTAATTAATTAATTTAATAAAAGATTAATAAATTAATTATCTAGAATTAAATTTGTTATGGAAACCAAATAAAAATTTTAATATTTTCTATATCTTCAAGTTAAAGCTTTAATTGCCATTCCAATCAACGGAAAATCCCTGTAACAATAAAGATTGGTTATATATTTGTAGAAGGATTACTAGAAAAATTAATAGGAATACCCCAATAATAGTCATAATGGGCACAGCCCCCCATCCTGGAACTACTTTTCCTTGTCCTGAATTGCCAATAGCTTTTAATAGACTTCCTAGTGCAGTTTTTTGACCCATAGTAGAATTAACCTAAAATCGATAATATTTCGTTATTGTATTAGATGTTATACATAAATTGTTTACAAACTTATCAAAATTGATGCAAACTTTATCATCTACCCCTGACCCTTCACTATCAATAGGCATTTCGGTATTAGTAGTATTGATAGGTTTAACCGGATTCGGCTTATGGAGAGCATTTGGTCCAAAAGCGGCTAAATTATCTGATCCATGGGATGATCACGATGATTAAATATTAACTTCAGCTTTAAAAGTATTTCAAAATTTACCAAAATCTCACATTTCTAACCTTTTTCTCTTCAATTAAATATAAATTTAATAAAATAATCTGAAACATGTTAATTCTATGCTCGCTTTAAAAATTTCTGTTTACACTATCGTTTTCTTTTTCGTTGGAATTTTTCTTTTTGGATTCCTAGCAAGTGATCCTACAAGAACTCCAAATAGAAAAGATTTAGAAAGTCCACAAGATTAAATTACAATAGAAAATTTTATTCAATCTTCAGTTGCATAAATTAATTTGAATAAATTTTTTAATAAAAGGTACTTTAATTAAATATTTTCAGATCCTAAATTAGTAAATATCCTAAGATATTTAACATAATTTGGCATTTAAATTTCATTTATGTGAATGAAGCTTATATATATGAGCCTATTTACAAAATAAACTTAATTTTTCATAATAAATCTTTCTTTGCCATACCAATAATTAACCAGTAAAAATATTGATTTTGTAAATTTTTTCCTCTATAAATCCAATTAAATCATGTCAATTCTTCATTTAATCTGATGTAGGGCAGTTGATTAAATTTTTTTTCTATCAATTGAATATTATTTAGTAATGTAGATGTAGCGTCCCATTCACCTGATAAGAACATATTTTTTGATGATTGCTTAATTTCCAATTGAATTTTTTTATCAGAAAAATAAGCACTAGATTCTTTTATATTTATATCCAAAAATAAGTTTTCTTTCTCGGATTGTTGTTGGAACTGTTTGATCGTTTTTTTATTGTGAGTAAAGCAAGGTATTCCAATGGCAATACAGTTGCTATAAAAAATTTCAGCGAAGCTTTCACCAATTATTGCTCTAATACCCCATCTCATAAGTGCTTGAGGTGCATGTTCTCTACTTGATCCGCAACCAAAGTTACTATTAACAATGAGAATAGATGCTTTTTTCTTTTCCGGTAAATCGAAAGGATGTTTTCCCTTTAGATTGATCCTATCATCCTCAAATACAGCATCTCCTAATGAATCAAAATTGACGCATTTCAAAAATCTCGCAGGAATAATCCTATCGGTATCAATATCATCTCCAATTAATGAGATGCAAGTACCTGAAATTCGATGAATTTTGCCTTTTGGAGCTTTAAATACTGTATTCATTATTTTATAAAATCTCTGACATCACTTACTTTCCCTGTAATAGCAGCTGCAGCTACCATTGCAGGACTCATTAATAGGGTTCTACCACTTGGAGATCCCTGCCTGCCTTTGAAATTTCTATTACTTGAACTCGCGCTCACTTGATTACCAGTTAGTTTATCTGGATTCATTGCTAAACACATTGAGCATCCAGGCTCTCTCCATTGGAATCCTGCCTCTTTGAAAATTTGATCAAGCTTTTCATTTTTAGCTTCTTCAGCAACTTTTTCAGAGCCTGGAACCACAAAAGCCTTTACATTGGGAGCCACTTTATTATTTTTGACTATTTCTGCAGCTACTCTCAGATCACTAATTCTTCCATTCGTACAACTACCTATAAAACAAACATCAACAGGAGTATCTTTTATTTTTTGCCCTGGATTAAACCCCATATATTCGTAAGCTTCTCCAGCAACAAATTGATCATCTTCATTTAATTCATTTAATTCTGGAATTTTTTGATTAATGCCAATACTTTGTCCAGGAGTGATTCCCCATGTAACTGTTGGTTCAACTTGTGAGGCATCAATATTAAAAACATCATCGAACACAGCGTTATTTTCACTTGCTAATGATTCCCACCATTTAACGGCTTGTTCCCATTTATTATCCTTTGGTGCGCATTTTTTCTCTTTTATATATTCGAATGTCTTTTCATCTGGATTAATATATCCGCATCTAGCACCGCCTTCAATTGACATATTACAAATAGTCATTCTTTCTTCCATGGTTAATTCACTTATTGCAGGCCCAGAAAATTCATAAGCAAAACCTACGCCTGCTTTCACACCTAGTTTATTGATAATGTGCAGCACTAGGTCTTTAGCAAAAACTCCTTCAGGTAAATAGTTTTTACAGTGAATTTTGCGAACTTTAAGTTTATTCATTGCTAAAGTCTGACTAGCAAGTACATCTCGAACTTGGCTTGTACCTATCCCAAAGGCAATCGCTCCAAAGGCTCCATGAGTAGAAGTATGAGAATCTCCACAAGCGATTGTCATACCTGGTTGTGTTAAACCAAGTTCAGGAGCAACTACATGAACAATACCTTGACTTCCACTACCGATATTAAAAAATTTTATCTTATGCTCATTACAATTTTTCTCTAAAGTATCAATCATTTGCTCTGCAAGGCTATCTTTAAATGGTCTGCTTTGATTATCTGTAGGGACTATATGATCAACTGTCGCGACCGTTCTTGATGGAAATTTAACGCTTAAATTTTTGTCTTTTAATGCACCAAATGCTTGCGGACTTGTAACTTCATGTATAAGATGTAGACCAATAAATATTTGAGAGGAGCCTCCAGGCAGATCAGCAACTTTGTGCAAATTCCACACTTTATCGAAGAGGGTGTCGTGACTCAATTTGTAAAAAAGATTATTTCTTCATAGATAATAAGATTAATCGCAGTCTGTTTAAACACTCATTTACACTTAGTCTTTGAATTTCAATTCTATTTCTTAGAGGATTAAATATTTTTTTTATCGTAATAGTTTCATTGTAAGGTCCTCTAATAGATATATATACTAATCCAATAGGCTTAGTTTCTGTTCCCCCGCTAGGCCCTGCTATACCACTTATAGCAATTGACCAATCAGAATCCAATTTGTTTTTTACTCCAATTGCCATAGCTTCTACTACTTCTTTAGATACTGCACCATGATTATCGAGAGTATCTGATGAAACCTCTAACAATGATTCTTTCAATTCATTACTATAAGCGACAATTCCACCTTTAAATACTTCTGAGGATCCAGGAATTGAAGTAATTGAGGCTGAAAGAAGTCCTCCAGTGCATGATTCAGCGAATACCAAGGTTTCTTTTCTTTTGATGAGTTCTCGAATAATAATCATTGGTAGTGTTTCACTATCTTCACCAAAAATATAATTAGAAAATTCCTCTTTTAATTTTGTTTTTATAGGTTTTATTAGTCTCTTCGCAGAGGATTCACTCTCAGCTCTTGCTGTCAGTCTTAACTTAACTTCTCCTAAATTTGCATATGGAGCAACAGTGGGATTATTCAGTTCTAATAACTTATTGATTTTCTCACTAATATTTGATTCACTAATACCAGCAAATTTGAGTGTGTTTGAATAAAGAATAGATCCATCTGAGAATTTGTTTTTTATAAATTGATAGGCACTTTCCTCCCACATCGCTTCCATTTCACTAGGTACACCAGGAAATGTCATTACGGTAAAGCCTCGAACTGGTTCCCAAATCATCCCAGGTGCAATACCTCTTGGATTATTGATTATGTTGGCATCGTTCGGAAATTGAGATTGTTTCCTTAAGCTTGATTTTTCATGGTTCAAGTTTGAATCAGATAGTTTTCGTTTTATTTCCTTCCATAAATATTCCCTTTCGGAAAGAGTAACTCCAAAGGCGTGAGCAATCGCCTCTGTTGTTAAATCGTCAGGAGTAGGGCCTAAGCCTCCAGTAGTTATTAGTAGATTGCTTCTTTCTGATATTTCCTTAACTAGAGCAGAGATCCTCTCAAGATTATCTCCAATTGTTGATTGTCTAAAATGGTTTAAACCTAATGTCGATAGTTGTTCTGAAATCCAACGAGCATTTGTGTTTAATATATCTCCAAGTAGAAGTTCAGTACCTATGGAGAGAATTTCAACACAATTTCTACTAAATTCATTTGACTGATGCTTCAAGTTTGCCTTCATATAAGGGGAAATGTTCACATAATTTTAGTACTTTTTCTCTACATGATTGCTCAATTTCTTGATTCTCAGGATTGAGAAGTCTTTTGGCAATTATTTGACCAATTTCAATGAAAGCATTCTCATCAAATCCTCTTGTGGTTAATGCAGCAGTACCTAATCTTAACCCACTTGTCACAAATGGTGACTCGGGATCAAATGGGACTGTATTTTTATTTGCGGTGATATTAATATCACTTACTAATAAATCTGCTACTTTCCCAGTCATATTTATGCTCCTTAGATCTAATAAAACAATATGGTTATCTGTTCCTCCACTTACGATGTTAATCCCTTCATTAATAAGGGTCTTGGACAATTGCTTAGCATTATCGATTATTTTTTTGGAGTACTCTTTAAAATTTGGATTTAATGCTTCTCCAAAAGCCACTGCTTTCGCAGCTATGACATGTTCCAAAGGGCCACCTTGTGTCCCCGGGAAAACTGCCTTATCAAATCTTTTACCAAATTCTTTATTTCTACATAAAATTAATCCTCCCCGAGGACCTCTCAATGTCTTATGTGTGGTAGTAGTAACAACATCGCAGTGTGGAATTGGGTTGGGGTGTAAGCCGCTTGCAACTAATCCTGCGATATGTGCAATGTCGGCCATTAAATAAGCTCCAACTTCATCGGCAATTTTTCTAAACTCTATGAAATCTATAATTCTTGGATAGGCTGAGTAACCACAAATAATCAGTTTTGGTTTGGTTTCAAGGGCAATTTTCCTGATTTCATCGAAATCTAAAAGATTACTTTTTTTATTAACTCCATAATGAAAAGACTTAAACCATTTCCCACTCATATTTACAGGTGAACCATGAGTAAGGTGACCACCATGGGATAAGTCCATCCCTAAGATTGAATCTCCAGGTTCTAACAAACTTAGAAAAACCGCAGTGTTAGCTTGAGCTCCGCTATGTGGTTGTACGTTGGCCCACTCAGCATTAAATAACTTTTTAGCTCTCTCGATAGCTAGCTCCTCAACCTTATCAACAAATTCGCACCCACCATAATATCTTTTATTTGGCAAACCTTCTGCATATTTGTTTGTTAGAACTGACCCCTGAGCTTCCATTACTGCGTATGAGGTAAAATTTTCACTCGCAATTAGCTCAAGATGAGTTTGTTGCCGATATTTTTCCTTCTTTATAAGATCATAAATTATGGGATCAGTTGAGTCTAAGTTTTTAATGGTACTCATTAAGTTAATTTCTTATTTAATTAGAATATAGTGGATTATTTTATAAAAAATATAAAAAAATTATTTGATAGTTTGTTAACGCGCCTGGAGAGATTCGAACTCCCGACACTCTGATCCGTAGTCAGATGCTCTAATCCACTGAGCTACAGGCGCATATATTTTTAATATCTCTGTTCTCGGGCCTTTTAGTCAACTTGATTTTGTGGAAAGTGTATATTATTAACAATCCCTCATCCCTGAAAAAACGGCTAAATCAGAGTTAACTTTAGATTACACATAGTACATATAGACAATAATTATATTTTTGATTTTTTCTAAGATTGATAATGGGTAATTATTATTTGAAGTTAATTTTAAATTGAAAAAAGGTAGAATAAAAATAAATTCTAATTTACAAAATTTATTTTTTGAATCAAACTTTAATTAAATTTTAAAAACATGAGTTTAAATGATACAGCAATTTATGATTTAGAAAATCTTATATCGGAGAGAATTTCTATAAGAATTGAGAAGTGGAACTTATACTTAGGTGATGCAGGTTTAGCGAGAAAATTAGCAATAGAATGTTTAAGTAATTTAGATAAAGGATCAAAAGATGCTGCTTTAGATGGGATAAATTCTATAAGCGTTAGTGTAGGAAGTATTGGCAATAAGATACCATTATCCCAATTAATTATTTCATCTCATATTAAAGATCTAGAGGAAATTCTAGAAGAATTTATTTAAATAGCTTAAGTTTAAAATTATTAACCTTAAATATTTTTGTAGTAAAGATATACAACAAGAAATAAATTAAAAATCCAAAAGAAAGGCTTAATATTTGCAAAATGATATTGTTTCCCTGATGGTAATAAAATGCATTAAATGATATGTAACTGCTTACAGTGCAGGAGATCATTATTAAAGCAATCTTTCTAAATAAATAATTAAGTGGTATTTCATCTGTGAAATTTCCTAATTTAAAAGATAAAATCACACAAATTATGCAGTTTACTAATCCTGATGACAGTACGATACCAATTACTCCAAAGTTATATGGTAAAAGATTATCAAGGGAACTTATGGGGGCTCCAATCAATATCCAATCGAAAGTGATATTTAAGACTATTCCAATTAGTGATACTTTAAAAGGTAATTTTGTTTCTTCTAGTATGTAATATACCCTCACAATTAATTCACGATATAAGTATGCAGGAAGCCCTAGTGAATAAGCAATTAATATTTTTCTTACGGTTATGGCTGCTTCTGATTTAAATGCACCCCTTTCAAAGAGAATATTTACTATTTGATCATTGAAGGAAATAAAGAAACCAGTTAGGAAAAAAGTTGTTAATAGTGAGTATTCAATAGTAGATAGTAGCTTAATCCTAAATAACTTTCTATCGTTTTGATTTAAAAGATTTGATAATTTAGGAAGAAGCGGCAAAATTAGTGAATTTGATAATATTCCGAGTGGTGCTTGAATAATGAAATTCCCATAAGCTAAACCTGATGCTGCACCTTTAAAGCTTGATGCAAAAAACATGTCAACAAGAACGTTTATTTGTCCTAATCCGGATGAGAAGGTTGCAGGAATAATTAATTTAAGTATCCGCTTTTCTTCATCAAGAAAAGATATTATGCGGCCTCTAAAATCTATGAAACCAATTTTAAACATCTCAAAAAATTGCAATAAAAATTGTATGAATGTTCCTGTAAGCGTAGCCACCGCAAGTAATTCTTTATCTAATAAATTGTTTTGAAATAGATCTTTAGTAGGGGATAACCATCTACAAGCTAGAAGAATTATTGTGACTAAGCTAATTATTGCGGGACTTATGCTTGAAATAAAAAACTTATTTTTTGAGTTTAATGCTCCATAACTTAAACCTATAAATCCAGATAGTGGAATACAGGGAGCAAGTATTTTCAGTTGTTGAATTGCAATTGATTGGGTCTCAAAATCTAAATTTGGTCCAACAATTGAAATTATTAATTCGGAATTAAAAAAGATAATTAATCCAATTAAAAAAAATAAAATTGATATTTTTACACTTATATTCTTAAAAACTAATCCTGCACGTTTTGGTTCCAGAGGAGTCAGGATTGAAACTATTGCATTGTGTAATGGTCCATTTATACCCCCAATTATAATTATTAAGAATCCAGGAATAATATAAGCATAATTATATGCGTCGTAGGTTATGCCTATTCCAAAAACTGCCGCTATAAATATTTGTCTTGCAAATCCTGCTAGTTTACTTAATGCAGTTCCTAGAGAAATTGAAATAAAATTATTTTTTAAAAATGAAACCATCTATTATTTGGATAACTTTCTACAATGCTAAATACACAATTTATATTAGTTTCTTGCGTTAAACACAAATGAAAAAAAAATTATTTGAATTTGATACATTGCATGAAGGAAAATTAATTAAAAGATATAAGAGATTTTTAGCAGATATAAAGTTAGATAATGGAATGGAAATAACTGCACATTGTCCTAATACAGGACCAATGCAAGGTCTGTTATTGGATAACCCTCGAGTAAGAGTTAGTTTTTCTCCATCACCCAAAAGGAAATTATCCTGGACATGGGAACAAGTTAAAATATTTACTGCAAAGGATGAATTTACTTGGGTAGGGATAAATACTTTACTTGCAAATAAACTGATTAAGAAAACTATTGAGGGCGGAATTCTAAAAGAAATTATTGGAGAAATATCTACAATCAGAGCAGAAATGCCCTATGGAAAAGATAGAAAAAGTAGGATAGATTTTTTTCTTACCCCAAAATCTTCAAATCCTGATAAAAGGAATATTTATGTTGAAGTTAAAAATACTACGTGGAGAAATGGCAAAGTTGCACTTTTCCCAGATACTGTAACTCTAAGAGGTCAAAAACATCTTAAAGAATTGATCTCTGTAGTTCCTGGTGAGAAAAGTATTTTAATTCCCTGTATTACACGTACAGATATAGATTTTTTTGCGCCTGGAGATGAAGCAGATCCAATATATGGTCAGCTTTTTAGAGAATCAATTGAAAATGGTTTAATCGTTTTACCTTGTAGCTTTGGTTTCTATAAAGATCATGTTAATTGGGAAGGTTTTATTCCTATTACAAATATTTGACTGTTTAAATATTTGTAGATAAAAATCAATGATTTTTTGGTAGAAATTTAATTTTAATTTAAGAAACTATCAAAATGGTATAAATAACTACTCAATCGACGTGAATTTACATTCAATATTGTACAAGTAGAGAACAGTAGGAAACTGTTTTCTCTTGTAAACAAAATTTCTTATGACTACTTCTTTGGATAAGCCTCAAAGGCGCTCAAGGTCAAATTTGCAAGATGCAAGTCTCGCAAATGGACCAATACTCTTATTAAAAAGTATTCGTGGATTTAGTTCAAATCGCTCTTTATTGTGGCTTGCAACTGTCCCGTTAACTTTATTTGGCTTAGGGGTTTTTAATCTATCTGCCCATGCAGCTGATTTGCCTGAATTGAATGCAGCTTTCCTTGCTAATAATTTATGGCTTTTGATTGCCACTATTTTGGTTATCTTTATGAATGCAGGCTTCGCTATGGTTGAAGCAGGCATGTGCCGTTCAAAGAATGCCGTAAACATCCTTGCAAAAAACCTTTTCGTATTTGCACTTGCGGTAACTGCATACTGGTTTGTTGGTTACTCAATTATGTATGGGGGAAGTGTAGCCGAAGGATGGCTTTATTTCAGTGGATTATTTTTTGATCCAACTGTCACAGCTGAAACTGTTGCAGATGCTGGTTTAGTTCCTACGGTAGATTTTTTATTCCAATCTGCTTTCGCTGGAACAGCGGCAACAATTGTTTCTGGACTTGTAGCTGAAAGAGTTAAATTTGGCGAATTTGTTGTTTTTGCACTCATCCTCACAGCTGTGATTTATCCAATATCTGGTAGCTGGCAATGGAATGGTGGTTGGTTATCTGAACTTGGATTTATTGACTTTGCGGGATCATCAATAGTCCATTCTGTTGGAGCTTGGGCAGGCTTAGTTGGAGCAATGTTATTAGGTCCAAGGATTGGTAAATTTGTAAATGGTAAACCTCAAGCGATGCCTGGTCATAATATGGCTATAGCTACTTTAGGAGCACTTGTCTTATGGATTGGGTGGTATGGTTTTAATCCTGGTTCTCAATTAGCAATGGATCAATGGGTTCCATATGTTGCAGTAACTACGACTTTGGCTGCTGCAGGTGGAGCTATAGGAGCAACAATTGTTTCTACGATGACATCAGGAAAGCCAGATTTGACTATGATTATCAATGGAATACTTGCTGGTCTTGTTAGCATTACAGCTGGCTGTGCCAACTTGACACTTGTTGGATCATGGATTGCCGGTCTTGTGGGAGGAGTTATTGTAGTTTTCTCTGTTGCAGCGATAGATGCAGCAGAAATTGATGATCCAGTAGGAGCATTCTCTGTCCATGGTGTCTGCGGCGTATGGGGTACTTTAGTCGTTGGTATTTGGGGCTATGATATACAAGGTGATGGCTCACCTCT
>Ga0160422_10000758_pt1 | contig 19773 bp, 10 predicted proteins | sample Fk160mmetaG_FD_108192 | JGI IMG/M metagenome (GOLD analysis project Ga0160422, IMG submission 108192) | Marine microbial communities from the Central Pacific Ocean - Fk160115 60m metaG | ecosystem: Environmental > Aquatic > Marine > Oceanic > Photic zone | place: The Central Pacific Ocean... | reverse complement strand
CCCATCGAAACTGCCCAACGAGGAAGATTGGGAGCAAATATCACTCGACCAACTTCGGTCTTGGGATTTTGCCCCGAGCATGCCTTCATTGGTTTCTTCGAAAACGAAGTCCTTGTCCTTCACTACCAGCGGATGCGATCCAAGTGAATTCCGAACCAATCTAATGAAGGCGATTGCCCGGGGCTTACCTGAAAAAGCAGCCCTTGCCGCGTTGACAACCAATCCCGCCAAGCTTTGCGGCATTGAAAACTCCGTAGGTACCTTGGAGAAAGGTAAAATCGCCAATCTTCTAATAACCGAAGGGAAGACCTTTTTCAGGGAAAATGCAAAACTTCATTCCACTTGGATTCGCGGGACTCCTCACCTTTTGCGTCCGGAAAACGAGCCCGCGGATACCAACAAGTCCAACTCAAGCAAGCCCGATGCGGGACCGATTGCCCAATTCCCGGGGAAGGAACGAAAGCCCATTGAAAACCCTGAGACCGTGCTCTTCAAAGGATTCAAACTTTGGACGTGTGAAGACGAAGGGATTCTCACAGGACAGGATCTGCTGATTCAAAACGGCAAAATTCTCTCCATTGGAAAGAACTTGGAGGGGCAATTGCCCGAAGACTCCAAGATTATCGAGGGAAAGGGAAAGCACCTTACACCGGGAATCATAGACTGTCATAGCCATGCGATGATTTTGGGAGGCGTCAACGAATCCACTCTACCGTCCACGGCCATGGTTCGCATTGCGGACGTGGTGAATTCGGAAAGCATAAATCTCGAATGGCAACTTGCGGGAGGCGTAACCGCGTGCAACCTTCTTCATGGTTCGGCCAATCCCATCGGCGGGCAAAATGCGGTTATAAAACTTCGTTTGGGAAGTTCACCCATGAATCTCATCATGAAACGAGCTCCCTCTGGGATCAAATTCGCCTTGGGAGAAAACGTGAAACAGGCCAACTGGGGAGACAAATACGTCACTCGCTTTCCTCAATCTCGTATGGGCGTCAAAACTTTCTTCGAAAACCGTTTTAACGCCGCCCTCGAATATGATCGCCTCAAGCAGCAAGCCACCTTTGAAAAAGCCCCCTTCAAAAAAAATCTCGAACTCGAGGCAATTCTGGAAATCATCCGTGGAGAAAGGCTCATTCATTGCCATTCCTACAGACAGGATGAAATCCTTGTCTTTCTCCGAACCATGGAAAGTTTCGGTGTCCGGGTCGCAAGCCTGCAACACGTTTTGGAAGGCTACAAGGTTGCGGATGAGATCGCCAGGCATGGAGCCGGGGCCTCGACCTTTTCGGATTGGTGGGCCTACAAATTCGAAGTTTATGATGCCATTCCCTATGCCGGCGCGCTGATGCATCGCCGAGGCTGTGTGGTCAGCTTCAATTCCGATTCCCCCGATCACGCCCGCAGATTAAATCTGGAAGCGGCAAAAGCCGTCAAATATGGCAAGTTGTCCGAAAGCGAAGCCTTTAAGTTCGTTTCACTCAATCCCGCAAAGCAGCTTGGGATTGACTCATGGGTCGGTTCACTCAAGGTGGGCAAGGATGCCGACCTGGCAATTTGGTCAACCAACCCTTTGGACTACCGAACTGCGTGCTTGGAAACTTGGATTGACGGAAAACTCTTCCATTCTCTCGCACACACTCGCAAGAGGAGTGAGAGAAGAGCCGAGGAAAGAGAGGCATTGATTAGGAAGGCTCGAGCCTTCACCGACGGAGATACCCAATCGATGAGTTCCTCGTCGTCCGAGGAAAGGTTTTTTCGTCATGCATTGGAAAGCGCCTGTGACCTCTTTCCTCATTCGTGCAGGACTCATGATTGCTCCAAAGAAAGAAAAGGGCGATGAAAAGAGTTCTCATCCTTCTCGGCGCTATTTGCCTGTCTCCAAGCGTTTACTGTGAGGAAACTTTCGTGTATCGGGCAAAGTCCATTCAATTGACCCCCACTCAACTGATCAGCGCCGGGGAAATTCTCGTTCGCGGATCGAAGATCATCGAAGTCGGTCCCACCGTCTCGCGTCCCAAGGGATCAAAGGTAATCGACTGGGGTTCCTTTCAGGTATATCCGGGCTTGATTAGTCCCGGATCATCCTTGGGCTTGGCTGAAATCAATGCCCTGCGGCCCACCAGAGACGAAAGGGAAGTCGGATCTCATACTGCCGAAATCGAAGCGTGGAGCGCCATCAATCCGGATTCGGAATTAATCCCAGTCGCTCGGGCCAATGGAATCACACACTCATGGGTTATCCCAATGGGTGGCACGATTTCGGGCATTTCAGGCCTGATTCGGTTAGAAGGTTGGGGCATCGAGGAAATGACCGTTCGGAAATCGGTTGCCTTGCACCTGTGGTGGCCCGGGCAAGGGTTAGCCACTAAATTCAAGACGCAATCAGTCTCCGACAAGAAACCAAAGGCACTGAAGGAACAGGATAAGGAACGCAAAAGGAGCTTGGTGGAACTCGACGAATTCTTCAACCGGGGAGAAGCCTACGCAAAAGCTCGACAAACCAAGGACCTCAAGGTGGGGAAAAACCCGACTTGGGAAGCGATGCTCCCTTTTCTTAATGCCGAGATGCCCATAGTGATTCATGCGGAAGATGCTCGCCAAATCACCTCCGCCTTGGATTGGGCGAAAAGACGGAAGTATGAGATCATTCTTTCCGGAGCGAAGGATTCGTGGAAATTGGCCGAACGCTTGGCCGAGGAGGAGGTCCCGGTGATTTTCCGTCATATCTTCACCGCTCCTCCACAAAGCCATCAGCCCCACGACCTTCATTTTCGGGCCCCGGGAATCCTCGCCGAGGCAGGGGTCAGGGTTTCGATCGGCTTGAGATTGGGAGCATGGGCCGCTGCCAACCAACGCAACCTTCCCTACTATGCCGCCCAAGCCAATGCCTATGGACTTTCCCGAGCGGATGCGATCGCTTCGATTACCCGAAATCCTGCCAGGCTTCTGGGCATGCAAGACCGTTTGGGGACTCTTGAAAAGGGCAAGGATGCCACTTTCATTGCCTGTGACGGCGATCTCCTCGACTTACGGACGCAGGTGGTGGACATGCGCATAGAGGGTAAACGCGTTTCGCTTGCCAGTAGGCATACCCGTCTCCGAGAACGTTACATGAACCGCCCAAACCCTTATCGCAAACAGGATTGAAACTCAAGAGAACCCGGGAATCTTCGAAACTGACTTCCAGTTCTTTCCATCCCAGCATGCCAAATCGTTTTTTTGATAAACTCCCGCCGCAACCAACTCCCTGACCTTTGCAAGATCGAACGGACCTTCCATACGGTCGTTTTTCCAAAGATAAAGATTGATGCTTTTCGGGGAGGTTGGCAAGGGAGCTTCGGGTACGGCTTGCTTCTCACTTTTGGCCGCCACGATAGGCTGCTTCAACGGTTCCGCCTCGGAGGTCTTCGGCATGGAGAGGTTCCCATCGTCCGTCTGGAGCGAGGGGACTTCCCTGACCTCGGAAGAAAAGGTAAGTAAATCGACGTCCTGGAACTTCAAGGCTCGCGCCAGAATAACTTCGGGAATTCTACGCTTCACCGTAAGGTATCGTTCCACCCCGTCATTGTAACCCGCTCGCATCATGGAGATTTCGTTCTCCATGCGAGTCAATCGATTCATGAAGTCTTCCATCATCCGATTTGCCTTCAAATCCGGATACGCCTCTCGGAGAGCAATCAGGCGGGAGCTCAAAGCAAACTCCCTTCGCATTGCCTGATCGGCTTGAGCAGGCGTATAGGATTGAACACCGACGACCGCCCCACGCAGTTCCGCCAGGGAATCAAGGACCCCTTTTTCATGAGAGAGGTAGGTCCTCACCACTTTTTCCAGATTGGGAAGAAGGTCCGCTCTCTTTTTGAGGGAAACCTCTATATTGGCCCATGCCCGTTTCGTTCTGTTTAGCAAAAAAACCAAATCGTTATACATCAGGGCAACCATACTTAGAGCAAGAAACAAGGGAGCGAAAGATGCGGCCATCAGGAAATCCGTGGCTGCGAAAGACCCCAATCCTCCAAAGATGATCATGCCCGAAAAAACCGTTGCATTCTGAGCGTAACCAATACCCTTGAGCCCCTTCCTGCTTTGCCTCAGCATAGTCTCGGTTTCCGATTCATCCGAGATGAGAAATGGAAAGTCGTCGTTTCCATCGGATAACATCAACCGATCTCCCGCCTTTTCGTCGACCACCGCCGAACCCAGCACATATAGCTCCACATCCTTCGGCAAATGCCATTCGTAATAAGTCCGCCTGCCTTTTTTCCTTCTAATCTTCAGTTCTGCGCTTACTTCCGCGCCCTTGGGATCAATCAAGGTTTTTCCTTCGCGGTCCTCGCACAAAAAATTCACATATTTGGTTTCGTCCTTAATCACCACAGTTTTGGTACTTTTCCCGGATCTTCTCTTTTCGGTGATCTTATGCCTGAAGTACACGCATTTGACCCGAGTCTCCGGCCCCTTCACAAAAGCCCCTTCGGAAAACTTTACGCTTCCCTTGATTTCCGCCGGTCCATAAGCCAAGCCCGAAGCAAGGGAAGTAGGTATGTTCTCAATGTATCGCTTGATCTTGATTCGGCGAAAACCGAAATAGACACCTAATGCAATGACAATTGCAGCCAAGAAAAGAGAGACCGCAACGACCCAAGCTTTTACTGGAGTCTTTTGGATAATCCCCTGTTCCTCCGAAGTCACCCCATTAGGCATTGGCCAGGAGTCAATCCCCCATAGGGGAGCTAAGATCATTTCCGGGAATCGATTGCGAATTGAATTGGTGCGGGCAATCGATTCCAGATAGTCGTCTCGAATTCCCATTACCCGATCCCTTTCGGTTTGAGCAAGGGATCGCGAGCTTTCCGAAACGGTGGCCCAGTCAAAGGATTTCCCCAGAAGTTTTTCGACTTGAACATTCGCCGATCTCTCCAACCTGGACATGCGTTCGAAACCATCCACCAAGTCCGAACGCATCAAATTCATGGAGAAGTAAAGCAAAACCGAGAAAACCAGAAAGGAAACGATGGAGAGAAAAACCAAAACCCTATGAATCCGGCACAAGAAACAGAAAGACAGGCATGCGAAACAAAAAAGGGAAAGACTCAATGCGCTGAACAACACAGCTTTGGTTCCATAATCGGACCGATTTTCCAACGCTCCGTCATTGGACAAAATAGGCGTAAAGGAACCAGGCAGATCAAAGCGAAGCGACAAACCCTCCGCATCCTCTTTGGCCATGGCAAAGGCATACACTCTCTCCCGCTCCTCGATTCTCCACTCGGAGTATCTGTACCTGCCCTGCCTCTCCCTGTGATCTCTGTAAAGATCGGGTCTTACACCCTTACGCGAAAGCTTGACCAATACCTTCCCCGTCTCGTCTCCAAGAAAGAAATCGGTGCCCTCCGAACCACTTTCCACAGTGACCCATCGCGTATCCCCATCCGAATCCTTTTCCTCTCTCTCCTTCAGGTAACGGTGGTATAGGCAGGGAATTTTCGTATAGCGAGACTTGAGGGATTTTGTCGCTTTGATTGCCCTACCATGTACGCTGACCTCCCCGGGTATGACGTGATTGGCGGAAACGTTTGGCACCCTTTCCATCTGTCGCATGTCGCGCAATGCCTCAGATGAGCAATCCTGACAATAAAATCCGAAAACCGAGCAAATAAGCAGCACAAGCAAATCCCATAATCTAAAACCTGAATACCGCACAACGATTGCTATTGGAGAGTCATTTGCCGGGGAAAAAAGGCGCGTGGTTTGCCCAAACCACGCGCCTACATTTGCGACGATCTAAGTGTGTATATTGCCCGTAAACACAAGCCGCTTTAAGCTTATAGCCTATGTTGATTATAATATGACACAAAAACTTCAAACAGTTGCTTTTTGAGTAAAGAATTAGCAATAACCAGAAAATTTAGAATTCATTCGAAGGCCAAACTTAAAGATTTAAGTCTTCGGCAAAATATTCCGTCCGACGGAGGTATTGGCCCTGGGGAGCCTTTACCTTAAGAGATTTCACGTCCAATGCGAACCCATGATGATCTCGGAAAAATGTCACCGCATTCAAAGTCAGAAGGACTTCAACTGCAGACGAACTCTGATTGGCGATGCGCACCAACTGGGGAATAGGATCTTGCCCGTTGACCAAAGCCAGAGCTTCGACCGCTCTCATTCTCACCATCAGATTCCGATCCTGTTCCAAGGCTTGCAAGGCACTGACCGCACTCTTGGCTTTTTCTCCAAAATGGGAGCATACGACGCAAGCCCAATACTTTTCCCAAGCGGATCCTTTCTCCAAAGCCCGTTGGAGTGACCGCTCGGCGTCCCGGTACGGAAGAATCGCCAAGTCAGCGAGGTCCACGAGTTGCGCGATTTCCTTGGAATGCTTCTTTCCATAAGCAATCGGATCCGCAAGAATCTCTTCCACCAAATGGCTTTCTGGATAAAAACTCAGGTCATTGATCTCTTTCAATTTGTTTCTCAACCGTCCTCGCAACTCGATCAGAACCGACTGGTGAGCAGGGCTTGTGGACAAATCTTTAACTTCATGAGGATCAGTCGACAAATCGAAGAGTTGCTCGGGGGGACGAGCTTTGAAAAACTGACTTTGCGCTTCATTCAGTACACCCTTGTGGAAAAGATTTCTCCACTCCTGAAACGCGAGCATCCTGTATCGATAATTATTCTGCAAACCATCCGGATAGAATCCATGATAATTACGAACGTATTTCCATTTCCCCTTACGCAGAGTTCTAACCAAGTCATACTTTTCATCAAACCGATCCGCATAGCCAAAGGCTTCGTCTCTGGAAGCCAGTTCATTCGCGGTGGTGCCCTTGCCGAGGAAAGCGGACCCGTCCATTTGCCGGGGAACGGGCAGACCCGCTAGGTTCAGTACGGTAGGACCGAAGTCGATGAAACTCACGAAACCATCGGTCCTCGTTCCCCGCTTATGATCAACGAGCTTCCTGAAATTTTCCGGAATGCGAACGACGAGGGGGACGTGCAGTCCTGACTCGTAGGCGTAGCCCTTGCCGCGAGGAAGAACGCCACCGTGGTCACCGAAATAGAAGACGAAGGTATCCTCAATCAATCCATCGGCTTTAAGTTTATTCAACAGTTCCCCCATTTGTTCGTCCACGAGGCGCATGCGGTCAAAATAGCGAGCAAGAGTGTAGCGGAAAGTCGGAGTATCAGGATGATAAGGATGGACCGCAACTTGATCCACGGGTGTCTTCGTTTTTTCTCCACGCATGGTCTTTTCGGAAAAATGAAGGGAACTCTCGTGACAGACGGCAAAAGACTGCATATAAAAAAAAGGTTGCTCAGGACTCGACCGCTTGCGCCAGGTGGCCTTGCTGGAGGACTCGTTCCACGCCTCCCCCTTGCCGGTGGAGAAGTTATAGTCGGTCTTACGGTTGTTGGCGCAGTAATACCCCGCTTGCTTCAGTATGGCGGACCACGGTTGGATTCCATTCGCCAAGGCGGATTTCCGATGATACTGAAAGCCACCTCTGGGGGCCAAAATGCCCGTGGCGAGAGTGGAACGGGCAACCGAACACACAGGCCCGTTGGAAAAGGCGTGGTTGAAGGTAAGACCCTCTTCCGCCATCTTCTCGACTTGGGGCATCGACCCGAACTTGGCTCCATAATGCTTGAGGTAATGAACCGAGTTATCTTCCGACACGAGAAAGACGACGTTGGGCTTCTTGGCCCAAATCAAGCCTGTCAGAAAAAAGGAAAGGAGCAGAGAGAGGACATGCTTCATGATAAACTCAATAAGAATGATTCATAATGCAAGTCCACCCAAATCATGGAAATTCAGGCAATTAGGTCTTCGATGACATGACCGTGTATATCGGTAAGGCGAAAGTCTCTTCCCTGATAACGGTAGGTCAGTTTGCGATGATCGATGCCCAATAAATGAAGGATGGTGGCATTCAGGTCATGCACGTGCATCGTATCCTTCGTCCAATGATGCTTGCTCGGTTTGATGACGTTTCCTTCTCGGTCCGTAAGGTTGTAACCATAGGCATCCGATTGCCCATAGGTTATTCCGGGCTTGATTCCACCACCTGCCATCCAAGTGGTGAAGGCCCGCGGATGGTGATCGCGGCCATAATTTTCGCGAGTTAATTTGCCCTGACAGTATGAAGTTCGCCCAAACTCTCCTCCCCAGATAACAAGGGTATCCTCAAGAAGCCCCCTTTGCTTCAAGTCGGTAATAAGAGCGGCGCAAGCCTGATCCACGTCCTTACACTGATTTTCATGCTCCCGAGGCAGTCCACCATGCGCATCCCAACCTCTATGAAAAATTTGAATGTTACGAACACCTCTTTCAGCCAACCGACGGGCATTCAGACAACAAGCGGCAAAAGTACCCGCTTGCCTGGACTCTTGGCCATAAAGTTCAAAGGTTGAGTTGGGCTCATGGGAGAGATCCATTAACTCGGGAACCGAGGCTTGCATTCTGTAGGCCATTTCATGCTGTTGAATTCGGGAGAGCACCTCAGGGTCGGCATATGACTTGTAATGATTTTGATTGAGGGCAGCCAATGCATCCAACTGAGCTCTACGGTCCGAGCGGCTAACGCCCGCCGGATTTTTCAAATACAATACTGGGTCTTCTTCACTTCTAAGCAGAATTCCCTGATGGTCGGACGGCATGAATCCGGTTCCCCAAAGTCTATTAAATAAACTTTGCTCGGCGTGCTTGGATTTGGCATGCATAACAACATAACTGGGCAAATCTTCGTTCATGCTACCCAAGCCATAACTAAGCCACGCGCCCAAACTGGGACGACCAGGGATTTGACTACCCGTCTGGATATAAGTGATGGCCGGGTCGTGATTGATCGCCTCCGTGAAGGTGCCATTAATAACGCACAAATCCTTCACCACTTTTGCAGTATGAGGAAGGAGAGAGCTCACCCATACGCCTTTATGGTTATTTTCCTCCTTGGTGAATTTGTATTTACTGGGTGCAAGTGGAAGAGTTTTCTGCCCTGCAGTCATTCCGGTTATTCTCTGCCCATCCCTAACTTCTGCAGGCAGATCCTTGCCAAACTCCTCACTAAGCTTTGGCTTGTAATCCCAGAGATCGAGATGACTGGGTCCACCGCTCATAAATAAGTATATTACCCGTTTGGCAGTAGCTTTATGGTGCAGACCATCAGGCGCGACTGGTTTACCCAACAGGTCATGGTTAAGTAAACCCGCCATAGCTGCAGTGCCCACCCCTAAAGCGGATTTGCCAAAAAAATGACGTCGCGTAAGGTTTAAGTTTGACTCAAAAAATGGAGATAAATTCATCTTGGTAAAAATCAAATTAATACAAAAGAATGACAGGGTCACTTGCCAGTACAGTCGAAGAAACCTGAGTCCACGCCGCTACGTCCTTGGCATCTAAAGTAGAGTCTAATTTCGCCAAACCGATGGAAAGAAGCGAGTCAGCTGATTCCGGAGTATTTGAAAACCGATTTCGGGCACTATCCAAAAGAGTAACTAATGCGGCGCGTTCGATTCGGGTTGGTTTGCGGGAAGCCAGCATCTGGAAAAGAAAGTCAATACGGTGTTGGTCATCCTTTTTTTCACGAAGTAATCTCTCTGCCAGTTTTCTCGCTGCCTCGACTCTTTGGGTCTCGTTAAAGAAAGCAAGCGATTGCAAGGACGTATTGGTTCTCGATCGTTGTACGCAGCTCGTCTCTCTGCTTGGAGCGTCAAAAAGGGTCATCATAGGATGGGGAGAAGTTCTTTTCCAATAGATGTATAGGCTTCGACGGTAGATGCGATCATCTTGATCAGGAATATAATTTTTTGTGTTACTTCCCGGATGAGACAGGGCTTTCCACATTCCCGAGGGTTGATAAGGCTTAACCCCTTCTCCACCTAATTTTCGATTAAGTAACCCGCCGGACCACAAAGCAATATCACGCAGAATCTCAGCATCCAATCGATAGGACGGTCCCCTACCCCAAAGTTTGTTTTCAGGATCATTTAATTCCACACGATGCTTTGAACTTTGCTGGAATGTTTTACTTTTCAACATTTGCCTAAGCAACCGCTTCAAATCCCAACCATTTTCCTGGAAATCGACTGCCAACCAATCAAGTAGTTCCGGATGGGTGGGATGTTCGCCTTGTAAGCCGAATTCCTCAGGAGTTCGTACAAGACCCTCACCAAAAATCATAATCCAAAAACGATTAACCAACACGCGTGCGGTAAGTGGGTTTTTTTCATTGGTCAACCAGTCAACGAGTCCCATTCGATTGTCAGGTGAATTCTGGGGCATTGATCCAAGAACGGAAAACACTCCGGGAGTTAGAGGATCACCGATGGGTTGATCGTACTCTCCACGATTTAAAATTTGGGTAACCCTTCTTCTTTGCTCCGGTAATTCTCGAGCCACGAGAGTGGTGGTAAGAAAGTTCTTCCGAGCATCCGTTATCTTGACATGCAATTTCTTAGCCTCTTGCAGAAGGGAATCATTAGTAACAATCTCCGCTTTTAAAAGTTCAATTTCTGATATTTGCATTTCTTTTGCATAAAGATCCGCAAGCTTTGGAAAAATTATTCTGTAAGTCTTGTAACTCTGGTTATTATCAAAGAAAATTTCATGTTTTTGATTTCTTTTTTTGAAGTGAGGAACGTCACCTTGTGAAATAAGGGCGAATTGCTTGCCATCCAATGAACCCTCTAGCTTGTAGGCGCGTGGATCTCTACCCGGCGCATCTTCTGCGGACGTCAAACTAAGACCATTGATGATTCCTCCTGAAGTGTAAATCGTCAGCCCACTGCCTTTGGCGTCATAGTTTAAGTACTTTGTCCTTACGTTGTCATCAATGGCATGCTTGGGAGTTTGGGTTCTTGGGGTATTCTTCGAAGTCCCGACTACTTTTGAACTCGGATTTGAGAGGTCGGGCATCAATAGAGCAGTGAGATTCGCCAAATCAAGTTTCGTATCAAGGAACTTTTCCGACTTTCTTATCTTCTCTAAAAACTTTTTTTCGTCGTTGAGTAAAACCTCCCACTTGGCCTTGGATTCCGGATCCTTCGGGACTGTAATATGATCTCCATATTCATATTTGTTTCCATCCATGGAGTGTTCGGCAGTGTTATTGAAAAAAGCGAGGAATTCAAAATATTCCCGATGGCTAATGGGGTCATACTTGTGGGTATGACAACGGGCGCAAGTCAGCGAAAGTCCGAGCAGAGCAGTGCCAGTGGTTTCGACACGGTCGAAATTATTTTTGGCCTGAAATTCCTTTGGAATGGCACCCCCCTCTCCCGTAGTTGGGTTCATACGGACATACCCAGTTGCAATTAATTGATCTTCAGTAGGCTCGGGAAATAAATCTCCTGCCAATTGCCAGCGTATGAAATCATCAAAAGGTTGGTTATCGTTCAGGGCACGCACCACCCAGTCGCGATAGGGATAAATGCCTCTTCGATTATCCAAATGCAAACCATGGGTATCTCCATAGCGGACTGCGTCCAACCAGTATCTGGCAATGTGCTCCCCATAATCTAGCTTGGCAAACAATCGATCGAGGTACCGATCATAAGCATCCGGGCGTTTGTCTTGGAGAAAATCTTCCAACAGGTTCGGTTCCGGAGGCAAGCCGTTTAGAGTGAGTGATGACCTTCTCGCCAAGGTTGCCCGATCCGCCTGCTCGGACAAAGCGCCATCGATCTTCTGCAACTTCCTCTCGATGAAAGAATCAATTGGGTTTCCTTTGGGTTCAAGGTTCTTTCTCGGCGGCACGAATGCCCAATGCCGAGCATACTCCCCGCCCGACATCACCCATTCCCTGATGAGCTTCTTCTCTTCCTTTGTCAAAGTCTTGTCAAAGTCCTTCGGAGGCATGGGGTCCTCTTCATCCTCAATCCGAAAAATTACCTCGCTTTCGGATAATTCATTAGGATCGATGGCATGGTATCCGCCCAAGTCTTTCTTCGCGAGTTCCTCCCTGTCCAAGCGAACCAAATCCTTTTTCTTGGTATCAGGTCCGTGACAGGCAAAACATTTGTTTGAGAGGATGGGTAAAACTTCTCGGGCGAAATCTATTGCGGAGGACTCCAACGAGAGAAAGTGCGATAGCAAGATAACAACTGGGAGGATGCGAATCATAAGGATAACCAATCGTTTTCCATCACAATTCCCAACACGCAAAGCCGCAAGAAGGAACCATCGGATAAGCGAAAAAATTTCAGGCAAAGATCTCGTTCACAACGCGTCCATGAACATCAGTCAGCCTAAAGTCGCGCCCCGCATAGCGATAGGTCAAGTTCTCATGATCGATACCGAGAAAGGCGAGCAAGGTGGCGTGGAAGTCATGGACGTGCACCGGATTCTCACGGGCATAGTATCCGAACTCATCGGTAGCTCCGTAGGAGAAGCCCTTTTTCACTCCGGCTCCGGCGAACCAAATGGTAAATCCATGTGGATTATGATCACGCCCATCGAACTTGGGTCCTTGCACCGTCGGCGTTCTTCCAAATTCACCCGCCCAGACCACCAAAGTGTCATCGAGCAGACCACGGGCCTTCAAATCCAAAAGCAATCCGGCAATCGGCTGATCCACTTGGGCGGCTCTCTCCGCATGGTCTCTTCGCAAATTCCCGTGCTGATCCCATTGAGCCTTGTTCGCACTGTGCGTGACCTGCACAAAACGCACCCCACTCTCCAAAAACCTTCGCGCCATAAGGCATTGACGCCCAAAATTCTCGGATATGGATCGGTCGATTCCGTACAAACTCTTGGTCGCCTGAGTTTCCCTTGAAAGATCTTGGGCAAGTGGGATCGACGTCTGCATCCGGAAGGCCATTTCGAACTCGTCAATCTTTTCCCGAAGCCGATCGGTGGCGAAGAGCCCACTGCCGGATCCATGAAGGTTGAGCGAGCGAATCATTCGAATCTGAGCCTTTTGCTGCTCGAAGGTATCACGCTTGTTGGAAATGTGCCCCACCCTTGCCTCCTTCGGATCAATCGATGCATTGCCAATCGGGCATCCCTGATGAGAATTGGGAAGAAAGGCGGACCCCCAGTTCTGGGCCCCGCCATGAGCGAGGGTCGGGCAAATGGATACGAAGGAAGGAAGATTTTCGTTTTCCGACCCCAACCCATATGAGACCCATGAACCCATACTTGGCCGGATGAAGTTATCGCTGCCCGTGTGCAACTTGAGAACCGCGGCCCCATGAGCCGAATTGGTTCCATGCATGGAATGAATGAAGCACAAATCATCCACCTGCTTGGCAACCTCGGGAAAAAGTTCGCTTACCGCATGCCCGCATTCTCCGTATCTTTTAAACTCCCAGGGTGAAGCCAAGAGATTCCCCGTCTTTGCGAACTGAACCTTGGGTTTTTCAAAAGGCAAAGGCCTGCCATGGCATCTTTTCAATTCCGGCTTGTAATCGAAGGTGTCGACTTGGGAGGGGCCTCCCTTCATGAACAAAAACAACACTCGCTTGGCTCGCTGGACGTATTTTGGCGAATGAATCTGGCCTGTTTCGGGCAAAGAGCCATCGGCGCATAATCCATTGACCAAAGCCGCATGCCCCAAACCCATTACCCCAGTCTGAAGAAATGCTCTTCTGTTCCAAAAGATATCGTTCATCTCAAATAAAGAAACTCGTCGGAACTTAACATAGCCTGAACGAAGGAAGCTCTCGCATGATAGGGGTCTCTGGGAGATGGAAACTCATCCAGGAACCGTTCTCCTTCCCTCCGCTCTTCAGGACCCGGGTTACGCAAGAATACTTTTTGATAGAATTTGGATACTTGGCGAGGAAGGTTCTGGTCGAATTCATGCTTTGCGATTTTCATAGCCTTATCTTGAATCATTTGACTGTTCATCAAAAACAAGGCCTGTTGGTTGGTTGACAAGGTTTTGCGATCACCTTGAACGATTTTGGGATCCGGATAATCGAATAACTGAAAGAAATCGTAAACGTGATTCCTCACCACAGGAAGATAGATGGACCTTCGATTGAGATCATAACTGGTCTCATCAACCGAAGTAACGTTAAAGACATGCTTTCTGTTTTCGGGATAAAAGACCTTTCCCCCGACCGCCGTGTCCAGTTCCCCGCTGAGAGCAAGAAGAGAATCGCGGATTATCTCAACTTCAAGCCGGCGACTTGGAAAACCGGCGTAGAGAAGATTTTCGGGATCAACTTTGCTCATGGATGGAGACTTCAACGAGGAAGTTTGCCAAGTTGCGGAAGTTATAATCAGTCGATGCAGGGACTTGATCGACCAGTTGTTCTCCAAAAACTTGCAGGCCAACCAATCCAAAAGTTTAGGGTGAGTGGGTCGAGCGCCCAATTCTCCGAAATTATCCGGAGTCGCGACCAAGCCCCTTCCAAAATGCCATCGCCAAATCCGGTTCACGATTACACGAGCAACCAGAGGCTTGCACTCTTCCACCATCCATCTTCCGAACTGCAAGCGACCACTTCCCATTTGATTTTCGATCACTCTATTTTGCTCGGCTTGAAAAATGCCAAGAAAGCCTCTCTTCTGCACTTCCCCCAAGGTATCGGAATCTCCTCTGAGAAAGACTCTCAAATCCGTGGCGTTGCCTTCGCTTACACCATGGCAAAATTCCAATTCCGGACGATTTTTCTCCAAATCGAGCAGGCGGTCCTCCATTACCGAAAGTTCCTTTTGGGTGGATTCCGTATAATGAAGAGAAGGTGTTTTCGGTATCTTCCGGAACTTCCCTTTTGCAAGCAATTCATAGTTCGCCTTATCCTTAAAGGCTTCTATGAGTTTTTTTTGGGCCTCGATCAATCGCTCATACTTATCCGCAAACGCTCGAGCGGAAGGAGGTGAAAGATGGTGTTCGAACCACTTTGTAGGACGATGGACGCTTTCCATGGTCTTGGTGCTTTTGAAAATGCCTGCCATGGCGTAGTACTCCGCGGTGCTTATGGGGTCACTCATGTGATCATGGCAACGGGCGCACCCGATGGTAAGTCCAAGAAAAGCTTGGCCAATGACGTCGAGTTGCTCATCGATCATATCCATTTCCATTTTGATGGGATCGGGTTCCGCCAAAAGTTTGGGACCTAGAGCCAAAAAACCGGTAGCGACCTTCAGGCGGTTGGATTCTTCCAAGGGCTTTCCTTGACCGAGCAAGTCTCCGGCTACTTGCTCGAGGAGGAACTGATCGAAGGGCAGATCGTCATTGAAGGCGTCAATCAGGTAATCTCGGTATCTCCAAGCATGGGCGAAGGCCAAGTTTTCATCCAAACCGTTGGAGTCGGCGTATCGGGCCACGTCCATCCAATGCCTCGCCCACTTCTCGCCATAATGCTCGGACGCCAACAAGCGTTCGATTTCATCTTCGAAGGCAACTTCAGTTGATTGCCCTAGGTTGGGCAGACCCACGAGGGCATAACTCATGCGACGCCAAAGAGTCCGCGGATCGGCTCTTGGTGAGGGCTCCAAGCCTCGCTCGCCCAACTTTCTGAGAATGAAGGCATCCACCTCATTTCTTGGCCAAGCGGACTCTCCGCAATCGGGAACTTCGGGTTTGATCAGCGGTCGAAAGGCCCAATGTTTGTCATTTGCCCAAAGATTATCCCTCTGCTCGAATGCAAAAAAGCAGTAAAGAAAAATCATCAGAGCCTTGAACATAGCTTTAATTTAGGATTGAAAGATTAAATTAATCAAGACTAGTCAATCATTTCCGCTTTCAGAGGAATAAGGAACAGTTGAATGAAAACTCCAGATATCTTCTCGGCAAGAGAAGATTCATTTCTCCCGCCGAATTGCTTTCAGGGCAAGATTCGAGCTTCCTCTTTTCCCATTGATCTTTCTTCAATTATTCGGCACTATCAATCTTTTCGCTTATGCAAATTTAGGTTTTCGACGACCAGATCATCTTTGGTGATTTCAAGAACTCGAGAGACCAACGTCAGCAAAAGCGATTCGGTTTAACAAAAGACTAATATTATAATGGAAATATACGTGGGTAATCTCCCTTGGTCAACCAGTGACCAGGATTTAGCGGATGCGTTTGGCGCTTATGGAAGCGTTGAAAAGGCATCCATCATCAGTGATCGAAATTCAGGTCGATCCAAAGGGTTTGGTTTTGTCACCATGAATAATGACGACGAAGCGAACCAAGCGATTGAAGCAATGAACGGCAGCGATCTCGGCGGAAGAGCCCTGAAGGTAAACGAGGCTCGCCCTCGCGAAGACCGTCCTCCTCGCCAGTCTAACTGGTAAGCTTTCTTTCGTTTAGAAAATTTAGCTTTACTGAAGCCCGCCTGCAAAGGCGGGTTTTTTTGTAGAATCAATTCAGGTTAGGGTTTGCGCAAAATTTCTTTTTCCATGATTACAGAAAAATGAAGGAAAATAAAATGACCACTTTTCTTGAAAGCGTGGACTTGTGTTTCGATCGCGCCGCCAATGCCCTAAAGTTACCCAACGGCCTCGCTCAACAGATTCGGACCTGCAATGCCATTTGCGAAATGAAGTTCGGCGTCGAACTTCGGGGCGGCTATGAAATTTTCACCGGTTGGCGAGCCACCCACAGCGAGCATGCCCTGCCTGCAAAGGGAGGCATTCGTTACGCTCCCTTTTGCGACCAACAGGAAGTCGAGGCGCTCGCCGCCCTCATGACCTACAAGTGCGCCATCGTCAACGTTCCCTATGCGGGCTCAAAAGGAGCTCTCAAAGTGGATCCTAAAAAATATACGCTGGAGGAGCTCGAACACATTACCCGAAGATTTGCCCAAGAGTTGGACAAACGCGGCTTTCTTGGGCCGGGTCTCAACGTGCCTGCTCCCGACATGGGCACGGGGCAAAGAACCATGTCATGGATGGCTGATGAATATCAGAAGCTTCATCCTTCGGATATCAACGCCAAGGGATGCGTAACCGGAAAACCGGTTCACTTTGGAGGTGTCGAAGGACGCGTCGAGGCGACGGGCCGGGGTGTTCAATATGGTCTTCAGGAGCTTTTCAGGAATTCGGATGACCTCAGCAAAGCGAAGCTCGAAGGCAAACTCGAAGGCAAGAAAATCATTATCCAAGGACTGGGCAACGTGGGCTATCATGCCGCCAAATTCCTTGAGGAGGAGGATGGCGCCCTGATCCTTGGGATTATTGAGCGGGATGGAGCGATCCTCTCCGAAAGCGGTCTACGGGTCGATGAAGTCTTTCAGTACAAGAAGGAACATGGAAAAGTGGAAGGCTTCCCCGAATCCGACTTTTTCAAGGATGGCGCCAAACTTCTCGAACATCCTTGTGACATTCTCATCCCCGCCGCCATGGAGGGAGTCATCACCCATGAAAATGCACCCCGCCTCCAATGCAAAGTGCTGGCAGAAGCTGCCAATGGCCCCGTAACCTACGAAGCGGACCAAATTCTCAACGACAGGGGAATCCTCATCTTACCCGACGCCTACCTCAATGCCGGAGGTGTGACGGTCTCTTACTTCGAATGGTTGAAGAACCTCTCCCACGTCCGATTCGGGCGGTTGGACAGAAGGTTTGCCGAAGCTCAGAATGAAAGAGTGATTGAGCTGATTGAAAGCGCCATGGCTACAAAGTTGGATTCCGAAGCAAAGGCAAAACTGCTTGAAGGACCCAATGAGGTCAATTTGGTTCGATCCGGTCTTGAGGACACCATGCGTCAATCGTACAATGAGATCAAGTTGCAAGAGCATGAAAACGAAAAGATTACCGACCGGCGAACCGCAGCTTATGCCTTGGCGATCCGAAAGATCGCGGAAATCTACGAAAGCATGTACCTCTAAGTCAATTTCCGACCCATACCCATGAGCAAATTGGCCGATGCGACTCCGGAGGAAGTTCGGTTGGCCATGAGAAGAGCCAAAGAATCCTTCGGTCCCTTTCGAACGCTATCCGGGAGGAAACGATCGTCTTTGCTTTGCAGGATTGCCGAAAAAATCAAAGGTAGTAAGGAGACCCTCATTCAAACGGCGGAAAGGGAAACGGCTTTGGGAGAAAAGCGCTTGGGAATGGAATTGGTCAGAACCGTTTCAGAAATCGAAAGGTTTGCCGACTTCGCGAGAAAGGAAGAATGGAGGAACCGGCGGTTTGAATCCGCCGATCCTCTCCGCCAACCCTTGCCCAAACCGAACATGGTTACTCAAAGAATCCCCATCGGTCCTGTGGTTGTCATTGGCGCATGTAATTTTCCCTTCGCCATATCCGTTGTGGGAACGGATACGATCAGCGCCTTGGCGGTTGGTTGTCCCGTAATCGTTAAATCGCACCCCGAACATGCCCAAACCTGCCAAAGCATCGCAGATCTCGTCAAGGAGGCGATTGAAGAAAACAACTCCCCGGAATATTGTTTCCAGTTGGTGCATGGGCAGGATCATCTCGTCACCCGATCTCTCGTCCAAGACCCGAATGCCTCTTGTATTGCCTTCACCGGTTCTCTCGTCGGCGGTCAAGCCTTGTCCAAACTTGTTGCGGAGCGCCCGTCTCCGATTCCTTTCCATGCGGAGATGGGCAGTTTGAATGCAGTCTTTGCTCTTCCGCGCGCAATTGGTGCAGACGTCCGAAAACTCGCTCGTAATTACCTGAATGCGGTCAATCTCTTTGCGGGTCAAATGTGCACCAAGCCCGGTGCCTTCATTCTCATGGAAGACTCTTCCACTCCAGCCTTTCTGGATGAGATAAGCGAGGAGATTCGGCGACAAAGGGTTTTGCCCTTGCTCAATCATTCGGTCTACCTGAATTATCTCGAGACAACCGACGCATTGGCAAAAAAAATGGAGGTTATCGGATCGACCGTCATTGATGAGCGGGAAATCAAAAACCCCGGAAATATAAGAATCTTTACGATGCCGGCCAAGGAATTCATGGAATCTCCCGAAACAAGAACCGAAGCCTTTGGGCCAAGTTCAATCGTCGTGAGGGCTAGAAACGAATCGGAAATGCTTGAGGTTGCCTCGTCCCTCGAAGGCTCGCTGACTTGCTCCCTGTTCGCAGAAAACGAAGACCGGTCACTTGCGGAAAACCTCATCCCAATTCTCGAATCGAAATGCGGTCGCTTCTTATGGAATGACTTTCCTCCTGGCGTGGTACCCGGTCCCGCCACCAATCATGGAGGTCCTTGGCCCGCCACCACCGATTCGAGGTTTACCTCAATCGGCCTGGAAGCTTACCAAAGGTTCGTTCGTCCGGTCTGCAGGCAGGGATTCCCCGAAAGGGCATAAGCATTGTTTGACTTCTCGCGAAGCGGTTTACGAAAAGCTTTAAAAAACCGATTTTCGCCGTAATCCCAAGAAACTTATGCAAAAAGTTCGGTAACGGCTTGCGCTTTCACCAATTCCCTCGGTTGGTTGAGGTGGTTGTAAACAATGGTTTCCGGATCGATTCCAAAACCATGATAGATCGTTGCCAAGAGTTCTCTCGGGTGGATGGGTTTATCCAAAGGAGAGGATCCTGTCTTGTCCGATTCGCCGTGAACGTATCCCCGCTTCACGCCCGCTCCGGCGATTACCCCAGTGTAACAGTAAGGCCAATGATCCCGACCATCCGCACTGTTGCCATTTCCTGAAGTGCTGACTCCCTTCTCCGGACTCCTGCCGAATTCTCCGACGCAGACCACAAGCGTCTCATCCAAAAGTCCGCGCTGATCCAAATCGGTCATCAAACCGGATAAGCCCAAATCCAACATGGGAGCGGATTGGTCCTTCATTCTTTGCGGCAGTCCCTTGTGGACGTCCCAGGAATGATTGTTGGAGTTTGCAACCTTGGGCCAGATCACCTCTACCACACGGGTG
>Ga0160422_10000757_pt1 | contig 19786 bp, 11 predicted proteins | sample Fk160mmetaG_FD_108192 | JGI IMG/M metagenome (GOLD analysis project Ga0160422, IMG submission 108192) | Marine microbial communities from the Central Pacific Ocean - Fk160115 60m metaG | ecosystem: Environmental > Aquatic > Marine > Oceanic > Photic zone | place: The Central Pacific Ocean... | reverse complement strand
GCTGGGTTCCCTATAATGGTCCCTTCGCATTTCAGACCTCGTAGCTCAGTCGGCAGAGCAGTGGACTTTTAATCCATTTGTCGTGGGTTCGAGTCCCACCGAGGTCATTTCAGCGTCATGGAGGGCAGCTTGGTTGGTTCAACGGCTTCAAATCCACTTGTTCTGCATGCATGCTGGTCTGCCGGCAGCATCCATGTGTGGGCAGAGTCATCGATAAAAGATTTTGCAAAATCCGAGGATTTGCAAGCAGCATTGATTGCTGCGGGCCTCCCCGAGGAATCCTTAAGCGGAACCACCGTTCTTCAACTTGAATTGCCCAAAATCTCAGGTCAACACATTGCCAGTGATCGGATGCAAGACGTCACAGGTGTTGTTCTTGAAGACAACGGCGAATTTGATGGTTCGGTATGTGAAACCCCAGCGGTTGGTGTGAAGGCTGATCATTTGGGGCATTTGGCCCGACTCGATCGTTCATCCGCTTTCCGTCTCGCCCATGATGTTCGTTGGTGGCTGGATGTTGCTGATTTTGCCGCTGAACTGATGCTCCGTCATCGTTATGTCCCCACCTTGGTTCGTCGCCGGGATCGTTCGCTTACGGCCCGCTGGTCGCCGTGGTTGCACGATCCCAGCGTGCGAGGGGAAGCTGAGAGGTTGCTGAGTGCGATGCCCGCGGTGATTTTGGCGGATGAATCGGTGGCTGGACAAAGCGCATGGGACATTTTGGTCGAGGTGCTTGTTGAATTGATCGATGCTCGAGTGCGCCGGGTATTGCGTGCTGAAGACTACGTTGACAGTCTTGAAGGTCAAAGTTCAGAAGATCCATCCGTGGCATGGTTGTCAGGTTTGTTGGACTTAGGAGCCTCGGTGACTTCTGACGGTGATGCCGCTTCCACGCTTTTCCGTGGAGCGAGTGAATGGCTGGGCACCCTTTCCGATCCCGAAGATGGGGCTGGAATCCGCCTTGGCCTCCGTCTTGTGGAGCCGCCTAAAGATGCCGACGCCAAGACGGCGCGCTGGACGGTGCAGTTTTTCTTGCAAGGCTTGGGTGAAGAAGGTGAACGCCTGGAAGCCGATGAAATCCACAACGACCCAGAGGCCGGGCTTCGTTTGGGGATGGTTCGCCGAGCACCCGACGAGCTACTCTTGGCCGAGTTGGGACGAGCTGCGCGAGCATGCCGAGAACTTGAGCCGGCATTGGAAGATCCAAAGCCTGCAGAACTGGTGTTGGACACCATTGCTGCTCACCGACTTTTGACTGCGGGTGTTCCCCTGTTGCGTGAAGCGGGCATCGTGGTTGAATTGCCTGAATGGTGGAACACCCGTGACCGTGGTATTGGTCTTCGTTTGAGCTTGGCACCAAGTGAATCAGAAAGTGGAAGCACCTCTGATCTTGATGCAGGTGCGAGTGTCCTCGGTTTGGACGCCTTGGTTGATTTCAAATGGGAAATCTCCGTAGGTGATCAAATTCTTTCGTTTGATGAGTTCCAAGCCTTGGTCGCCGAAGCAAGACGTGGTCCCGTTTTGCGACGGGTTCATGACCAATGGGTTGAGCTTGATCCCGAGGTGTTGGCTGACGCCGCGGCTCGACTGGCTGCTGCTCGCGAAGGACAAGGGACCATTCTCGAAGCCATGCGTATGGCTTGGGAAGGGGAGGAGGGTGGTATCCCTCTCACGGGCATTGAGGCTTCGGGCTGGGTTTCTGAACTCTTGGATTCCGGTTCTGCCAATTACACCCAAGTTGATCAGCCTGATTCACTCCAAGGTGAACTTCGCCCTTACCAGCAACGTGGCTTGTCTTGGTTGGCATTTTTGGATCGATTTGGTCTCGGCAGTTGTCTCGCCGACGACATGGGACTTGGCAAGACCGTCCAGTTGCTGGCGCTTCTCTTGCACGAACGCAAAGGCGGCGCTCAACCTGGACCAACGTTGTTGGTCGTACCGACGTCAGTCGTTTCCAACTGGAAGCGTGAAGCCGAGAGATTCGCCCCCGACTTGCGCGTATCGATTCACCATGGCTTGGAGCGAACCAGTGGTGACGCGTTCGACCGTGTGGTCGAGTCCAGCGACGTTGTGGTGACAACGTATTCATTGGTTGGCCGGGACAAAGAGGATCTTGAACGCACAGAATGGCACCGAGTTGTTCTCGATGAGGCCCAGTACATCAAGAACCCCCCAACCAAGCAAGCCGCAACCATTCGTGCCCTGCCGGCCCGACGTCGCATTGCTCTCACTGGAACGCCAGTAGAAAACAGGCTGTCGGAACTTTGGTCCATCATGGAGTTCTTAAACCCCGGATACCTAGGTTCATCCGGGGAATTCCGTCGTCGGTTCTCGGTTCCGATTGAGCGTCATCGAGACGGAGATCGGGCCGAGCGGCTGCGACAAATGGTTCGCCCATTCGTGCTGCGTCGAGTGAAGACCGACCGTTCGGTAATTGATGATTTGCCACCATGCACCACAACCATTGAACACGCCACCCTGACTCCTGAACAGGCCACCTTGTATGAGCAAGCCGTCTCTGGAATGATGGGTGAATTGGGTGAAGCGGAGGGCATGCGTCGGCGCGGATTGGTTCTGGCCATGCTGGTTCGCCTCAAGCAGATTTGCAACCACCCAGGTCTGGTCGAAGGCGATGCTCACTCATCTGAAATAGGGATTGATCCCGAAGCCATCCGAAACCGTTCTGGGAAATGTCGCCGTCTTTGTGAGATGCTCGAAGAGGTTCAGGCTTCAGGTTCCAAGGCGTTGGTCTTTACACAGTTCCGGAGGATGGGTCACTTGTTGGTCTCGATGTTGCGGCGGACGTTGGACCGGGAAATTCTCTTCCTCCACGGAGGAACCCCAACCGCCAAGCGTCAAGAAATGGTCGATCGCTTCCAAGAAGCGGGAAATGATATCCCAGTCTTCGTACTGTCTCTGAAGGCCGGCGGTGTTGGGCTCAACTTGACCGCGGCAAATCATGTCTTCCATTTCGACCGGTGGTGGAATCCAGCGGTGGAAAATCAGGCCACCGACCGTGCTTTCCGAATTGGTCAAACGCGAGCGGTGCAAGTGCACAAGTTTGTCTGCTCTGGCACGCTTGAAGAGCGCATTGATCGCATGATTGAATCCAAAGTCGAGCTGGCCAAGAACATCGTTGGTTCCGGGGAAAATTGGCTGACCGAATTGGACACCGACGAACTCCGGAGTTTGTTGACTTTCCGAGGTGGAGATTTTGGGGATGACGAATGACAGAACCCCAGTATCAACACGAGCGAACCGAACCCCGCCGGGTCAAAAAAGGGATCCTGATTGGAGAAGAGGGCCCCGAGTGCACCGGCGATTCACCGGCATCTCGCCTGTGGCTTTCTGTTTTGGAGCGCTCTTCCAAGGAATCCAAAATCGAAGGCCTTCGCTGGGGAACTTTGGGCCAGGCCATAAATATTCTCGGTTTACCAGGCCGAATTCGGATGAAAGTCCAAGGTATTCGTCGCCAGCCGCATGAGGTTGATCTTTTGGTTCCAGTGCTCTCCGAGACAGTTCGGGAAATGGTCGTTGAACGTCTCAGTGAGGATCCCCGAAATTTGGTTCGAATTGAGGAAGGGGGGATTCCGAGCAATTTGGTGGGCTTGATTCGGGAACTCGGCGGTCGTCTTGTACCAACGGGCGCGGACTTATCGGCCGAGTTGGATGAGAAACCAATTGGTTTTGAACACAGGGTGGTTTGCGCCGCGGCGGCGGCGGCTCAGTTGCTCGAGCAAGACCTCAAGCCACTGTTGGTGGCGGTAGGTCTCCCGATGGATGATCTGGCGGTTTTGCTTCGCGATGCACGCGCGGTACGTCTTCGAGGTGCACTTACAGCCCACCGAGATCCCCGACCGACCACTGCAGGTCCGGATCCGGAACGAAATTTTTGGCGTGGTCGAAGTTCATCGCAACCCGAGGCGATGGGCCCTTTTCCTCCGCTTGCTTTGTTGATGCGTTTGGGAAAGCCACCATTGAAAGGGAAATTTCCCATGGTTGGCTTACTGGAAAGCATCTATCGCACGGTGGCAGAGGACATTGACCGTGACCGTTCCGAAAGTGACGAAGCAATGGCTTCGCCTTCGGAACATTCATGATTTTCCTGGGGTTTAGCCCCAGACACTCAGCAGACGCAGAAGGTCTTCAAACGTCACGGCATTGTCACCATCGAGATCGGTAGGACAGGGAACGCCGCATGGTCCGAACGAACTGAGCAAAGTGATGAGATCTTCGAAGTCCACATCACCGTCGCCATCAAAGTCGGCTGGTTCACCCGTATCGCAAGATTGCACGCTGATCTCAACCCGGTCGACGCCAGATTCCACAATAGAACCATCGCCAATATCTGCACTGATGAACCTGATGCGGAATGATGCTGTACTGGGAACGTAATCGGAAATCAGGAACTGTTTTCGGAACCAGCCACCATTGGCTTCAGGTGAATTCCCCTGAACTGTTTCCAACGCGACCCAGCTGGACCCACCGTTGGAAGAGCACTGCACACTGAAGGGATCTTCATTTGGGGAAGCGCCATTTGGCGGCGAGTTGTTGTGCCACCGCCAGTAACTAAGAACGGCATCAGGATTGCTGGCGTCCAACGTCGGAGAAGTCAGCACCGTTTCGCCACCATCAACGTCGTTGTTGCAGTCTCCGCCGTTGCTGAGATTATCAGTCAGGAACGCACTTGGGCTGCCATCTGGAGTTTCAGTGGGATTTCCCCGATCGCAGTTGATGTTCGGAGCGCCACGCGTCCATTGCCCATCGGTGGCGTTTCCGCTGACAGTCCATCCGGAATTGGTCTCAAATCCGTCGAGGAAGAGCACATCTACGTTGTCAATCACCGTGGCATCAAAAGCTCCAAGCCGTCGCTCGCCACCCATCGTGTCGGAGGCCGCGACAGACCACGAAAGGCTGGAAGTGCAAGGCAGCGGTCCGGTGCTTCCGATCCATCGATCACTTGCGGTATCGAAGATCAACGGCACGCTGCTCGGAACACCATCGACGGAGAAGTCGAGCAGAGGGGAATCTACATCAAGTGCACCGGGTTTAGTCTCTTCAATTTGCAGCGAGACCGACAGACCCGAGCTCCCCACGGTTGAGGTTGGTGCGGTGTCCAGAGTCAGATTCAGGGGCACACCAGGACCAACTTCTGGAAGCTCGGTGCGGTAGAACTCGAGGGTGCAGCGCATTCTTCGAGCTTGATCTGGGGTGAATTGGTTCATGCACGCGTCATCTGAGTAGTCCATGTAATTGTTGACCGGATCCAAACTGCCGCAAGAGGAAGGGGTACCGCATCCGTAGTTTGGCCCGCTTTCGGCGTTGGTGTCGCAAACCAAGTCCCCAGAAGTTGCACACGCCGACCCGCACCCCCCTTGGAAGGTATGGAGCAAACCAAGATAGTGACCGACTTCATGGGTCAACGTGCGGCCAAGGTCGTAAGGTGCTTGGGTCGAACAATCACCCCAAGATGACCAGAGAACCACCACTCGGTCGCTCTGGTCTCCAGCGATGCCCTGCTGAGGAAACCCTGGCACATATCCGAGGTTGCCACCGGCAGTGTTGGTGTAGATGTTCATGTATCGGGAAGGATCCCATGCCAAACTGTTCCAGTAGTTCCCCCCGTCATTAAACCAAGTGCTGTTGTTGGAATAGGTGATGCCGTTGGTGGGATTTCCATCGGGATCAACTTCGGCCAAGAAGAATTCGATTTGCACGTCTGTTCCTGGAGCACCGTTGGTGCCTGGGAGTGCGAGGAAGTCTTCATTAAGAATGCGGATACCGCTTTCCACGCAGTCGGTGGAGAGATTCCCTTGGCTGCCATTGGTGAGCACATGAACCACGCAAGGAATTCGGTACAAAGTCACGCTTGGGTCGTAGACCGGAGACGGATTGGTTGAACTTAATGAGCAGTCGGCTCCCGATCCGCCGAAACCGTTGATGCCGTCTTCGATGGAGGTGGTGTCCAGCCCACAGCGCCAGAGACGACCGGGTCGGGCGGCGAAATAGGCGTTCCAGTCTTCATAGGTGATGTTGTCTTCAACAATACGACCATCCGAGTACTGCCAGGGACCATCGTGGTTGGGCGGAGGCACGTCTGCGTTGGCAAAAAGGAAAAAGGTGTAGAAGAAGGAGCTGATCATGGATTCTCAATTCAACTTGCGATGTGCAAAAAGTAGTGGTCGTTAGAAATTCAAAAGTTCTTGTGTGGTTTGTCGGTTAACAAGGTCCCCACTTCGAGAGCAAATTCAGGAGGTCGTCGAATCCTACGAGGCCGTCGTCATCGAAGTCCTCTTCGCAGTTCCCGCATGCACCCCATGAACCAAGGACTTCAAGAAGGTCCTGAAAATCAACCGATCCGTTGTCGTTCAGGTCTTCAGGACATGCGGGCGGTGCGCATGAACTCGAAGCACAGTCAGCAGCGTCAGAAGCTCCGCCAACGCTCAAGCAAATCTCAGGAAGCAGCACAATGCAGTCGCCACTGCTGAGACAGCAAGCACGAGGAGCGCAGGCATTGTCAGCGCAATCCGATCCAAGACCGATGAAGACACCACCCCCGGTTTCGCAGCCCGCTGGGGTGAGATCAGAGCACTGCAAGCCAAAGCAACAGGCGCCGATCGTGGGCGGAGGACACGGTGATGGTGAACAGCTGGTATTGCCACCTTCAAAAATACCACCGGCTGAGGTGCATTCGTTGTTGAAGACATTGGTACATGTGCCGTTTACGAAGCAGCAGGCTCCCGGCGCAGCAGGCCCGACTTCAGCCAAATCTGGACGATAGAACTCCAAAGAACATCGCATTCGCCGGGCCTGGTTGGGAGTAAATTCGTACATGCAGGCATCGTCTGAGTAGTCCATGTAGTTATGGACCGGATCCAAACTTCCACAGGACGAGGGGGATCCACATCCGGAGTTTGGGAAGCTTTGGGAGTTGGTGTCACAGATTAGGTCGCCAGAACTGGAGCAGTTCCCACCGCATCCGCCATCAAAGGTATGGAAAAGTCCAAGATAGTGCCCGACTTCGTGAGTCAAGGTTCGGCCTAAGTTGAATGGGAATTGAGTCGCACAATCGCCAAAGGTGGAATACAGGATGACCACCCGATCGGAGTTGCTTCCAGCGCTACCTTCTTGAGGGAAGGAGCTGACGTAACCGAGTGCACCACTTGCCGTATTGGTGTAAATGTTGAGATACCGATCGGGGTCCCATGCCAGTGTGTTCCAGTAATTGCCGTTGTCGTTGAACCAGCTGTTGTTGTTGGTGTAAGTGATTCCATTGGTTGGATTACCGTTTGGATCCACCTCGGCCAAGAAGAATTCAATTTGGGTGTCGGTACCAGGAGCTCCATTGGTGCCTGGAAGCGCAAGGAAGTCTTCATTCAAGATACGGATGCCACTTTCAACACAAGTCGGGGAGAGATTACCTTGGGAACCACTCGTGATGACATGCACGACACACGGGATCCGGTAGAGGGTGACGCTCGGGTCGTATGCCGCGCTGGGGTTTGTGAAATTAAACGTGCAGTCCGAAGGCGATCCGCTAAGCAGGCCTAGGTCAATGGCGTCCTTGCCTTTCGTTCCACACCGCCAACTTCGATCTTCTTTCTGGTCGAAATACGATCCCCAGTCTGCCCAATATTCTCCATTCTGCGTGATCAGGCCATTCGAAAACTGCCAAGGCCCAGTGTGCCCAGCTGGGGGCTGGTCAGCCATGACTGTGAGAAGTAGTGGACAAAGTACTGAGAGCATGTGTTAATTCTTCATGGTTCTACGAGCTGACGAAATCTCAGCTGGACATTGCAAGCTTGGTCAACAGTCACCGAAGGCGGCAAGCATCGCAAGCAGGTCGGCAAAGCCCACCGTTCCGTTGTCGTCGATGTCTTCATTGCACGTGCCGCAGGGTCCCCATGCGGCAAGCAGGGACAAGATGTCGTTGAAATCAACCGCGCCATTGTTGTCAAGATCTTCGGGGCAGGGTTGTTCGCAGGACACACTGCTGCAATCGATCCCGATGCCGCTGAACGTGCCTGACGCCGCCAAGCAAATGATTTGCTCGAGTTGTGCGCAAGTGCCATTGATGCAGCAAGCACCAACTGGAGGAGTGCAGTCAACAGTAGCGCAGGCCGATCCGGTGTCTTGGAAGGTGCCACCCGCGGCATTGCATTGCACTTCATTGGTCGTGGTGCAGGCGTTAACGCCGAAGCAGCACGCCCCAGCCAAACAATCCACGCCGAAGCAGCTGCTGTCCACGCCCCGGAATTGACCGCCTCCGTTGGCACAGTCAGAAATCTCAACCACCGAGCATGTTCCATTCGGGAAGCAACAAGCGCCTTCTGGTTCTGGAATTTCGCAAGTTCCTTGGTCAGCTGGACAGGCCTCACCCAACCCAAAGAAGAATCCGCCAGAGCTCTCACACCCGCTCTCATCGAGGCTGGTACAGAATCCGGTAGTGAAACAGCAGGCTCCCGCGTCTGGAATGGCGGTACCAATGCATCCGCTGGTTGCGGCAGTGTTTTGAATGGTGTTGCGACTAGCCGTACTAAAGTTATTTGCGCAGACCAGCGAAGAGTTCATTGTGTTGCCGTCATTAATGTGCTCGCAACCCCAATTGTGGCCCAATTCATGGCTGATTAAATCAATTCTGCACGATGTGCTGTTGACTCGCTGGCTAAGGCCATAACCCCTATTTGAGCTGCAGATAGCGTCTATGTAAGCCACCCCAATGACGGATCCATCGAGATTGCGACCAGTGAACATGTGGACCAAGTCACGTGGCGTGCCCTGTTGAGAACTCAACCAATGGTTCCGAACCTGGCTCAGAAGGTCACTGGAGTTGTTGGTGCTGTACGGGTCGTTGCTATTGCTTCGAACGATTAACGTGGTGATGGTATGAGTTACGTTGACTTCAGGTTCATAGTTGAAGCCATTGACATTGTTGATTTCAGAGTTGATTTGAGATTCGGAGTTGCTGCCATAGTCTTGATAAAATTCGTAGTCCATGTCGCAGGCCAGTTGACATTCGTCTAGCAACCCGCCCAAGAATGCTTGAGGCAGTTCTGGGAGATCTTCAAAGCCTTCTTTGAACTCTTCGCCACTGAAGATTGGGAGCTCGTCTGTGCCGCAGGTCCCTTCGCAAGGTTCCACTTCCGATTCGTGTCGGAGCACTTGCCCGCCGAAGTCATCTTCTTCAATCCACCATCGACCGTCGTTGTCTTCAAACCCTCCGACGAGTTGGTCTCCAACCACCGCCGCAACCACTCGAGTATCCGGCTGTCCGGCCAAGGTTCCCCTGTAGGTATTTACTGGACCGGGTTCGACTTCAATGAATGAGCCATCACGTTGTTGTTCAAGAACTCGGTAGTTGTCCGCTCGGACGGAATGACGATGCAGATCCAATGTCCAGGTCCGGCCGTCTTGACCTTGCAAAGTGGCTTGCATGGTGATGGGGAGCGATGGATCAAAGACCGATTGAATAGACGTCCCGGTTGGTTGTGTTCCACCAGCAAACGCGGTGACAAGAAGCGGCAGCACATTCGAAATCATGGGATAAAACTTCCTCTGTTTCAGACATCATCAGATGCCATGCAACAGTGTTCGCTTTTTGGAAAGCGAGGCTCCTAAAAAGTGGTGATTTCCGGAGGAAAACTAAAATAGAAGGGTTATATCCCGCCGCGTAACTCTCGGTTTGAGCCAAATTTGGCCAGCAGTTTGCGAACGCTTGGGTCGTCTACTCGCATGGCATCCGCGTCCTTCTTCTGGTTGTCCTTTTCCCGGTCGGCAGCAGATCGCAGGGTTAAGGAAACTTTCCTCTTGTCTTCATCCACGCTCAAGATCGTGACTTGGACCACCATGTCAGGTTTGAGAACCGCCGAAGGATGCTGGATGCGGCGATTGCTGATTTCTGAGATGTGCACCAGTCCCTCAATCCCAGGAGCAACCTCGACAAATGCGCCAAAATCAAGGATTTTGGTGACACGTCCAGAGAGTTCCGCCCCAACTTCTAGACTCCCAGACGCGGCGACGAAGGGATCTTCCATCGTCTGCTTCAGTGAAAGCGCGACCCTGGTCTTGCCTTCTTTTTTGTCAATCTTGAGCACTTTGACCCGAATCGTCTGGCCGACCTTGACCACTTGGGCCGGATCATTCACACGAGAATGCGACAATTCGGCGACGTGGACGAGTCCTTGGAGTCCCCCGAGGTCGACGAAGGCTCCAAAGGGTTGCAAGCTTTGCACCGTGCCTTCAACCGTATCTCCCACGGTGAGATTTTTCAGAAGTTCTTTGCGACGCTCTCTTTGCGCGACAATCAATATTGCACGCCGGCTCAGAATGACATTCTTTCCACCCTCGCGAACTTCGATTACTTTTGCTTCCAGTTTGAGACCTACGAAGTTGTCAAAGCTCTCGTGATGAACAACATCAACTTGGGAAGCTGGCATGAAGCAGCGGATTCCCTTGTAGGAAAGCTCCAGTCCACCTTTGTTGGCCTTTTTGACCAAGGCTTCCACAACCTGCCCTTTTTCGAGCGTTTGGCCTTTCACCGGAGTGGCTGAACCTTCAAGCCTTAGTGGCCAAAGACCTTCGGCATCCTGAGCGGGGCCAAGCACAAAGATGAATCGATCCCCTGGGTTGGGAAACGAGTCAAACTGATCAAGGCTGCAGATTCCGTTGTCCTTGGGGCCAAACTCAATAACCGCTTCTCTGCGGTCCAAATTGATGGATCGCACGGATCCGGTGGTTCTGGCGCCAGGTGCAAGCTCGATCATGTTGTCGGCTGCGTTCATCGCTCCCAAAGCGGCGTTCAAAATCGCAGTTGGGTCAACGGGGGGGGGACTCTCACTCGCCACTGCTGGCGGAGTGGCAACCTCGGGATTCGATGGAGTCCCCTGTTCACCCAGAAGTGCATCAACCTCAGCCGAAATGTTCGCTGGGAGCTCTCCCGGGGTTGGATCGGAGGGAGTCGCCTCAGCCGCCGGCGTTTCAGCAAAAGGAGTCTCGGGGGGGGGACTCTTTTCTGCCCCTTCAGCCAAAGGCTCCGGGGATGATTCGTTGGTGGGCTGGGGATCAATATCACTCATGGTCCCCACATTGTACCGGCTGAACATGCTTCTTCCCACGTGGAAAGAGCCGCGATCACCTCCACAATGTGCTCTGACCGGTATGATCGTTCCTTCGGGGCAGCCGATCGGTTGCCAAAGGAGGCTTGTGCAACATGGCAGGCAATCAAAGGGCATGGGGTATCGAAGTGGGTGTTGCAGCGGTGAAGGCGATCTGCCTTGAACGCAGTGGCGGTGACGTTGCTGTTTCCGATTTTTGCGTGATTCCCCACAGCCGGACACTTGGTGATCCTGACTTAAGCGGTCAGGAATCGGATGCCATCGTTCGATTTTCGTTGGGCCAGTTGATCAGCCAGAAATCACTTGAGGGCGAGACTTTGGTCATGAACCTTCCGGGTCAAGATGCACTGATTCGGTTCGCCAAGTTGCCCCCGGCGGAACCAAAAGCGATCCCTGGCTTGGTGGAGTACGAAGCAAAGCAACAAATTCCCTTCCCGATTGAAGAAGTGGAGTGGGATTATCAAGCCTTTCAAGACGACGACTCGCCAGAGATCGAAGTCGGCATCTTCGCCACAACTCGGGCCAAAGTGCAGGATCTGCTTTCGCGGTGGTCTGATTCGGGGTTGTCTCCCGAGGCCCTCACCGTTGGTCCCTTGGCCGTCTTGAATGCGGTTGCTTGGGATTCCGGACTGGTTGACCTGAACAAGAGCGGCGCTTCCATACGCGATGAAGAAGAGCCGCTGGTTGTTCTAGATATTGGCACGCACGCCTCCGATGTGGTCATTGCCCATCGTGGGCGTTGCTGGATCCGAACGTTCCCCGTCGGCGGGACGCACTTCACTCAGGCTGTGAAGGACACTTTCCACCTGCCTTATGCCAAAGCCGAAAGCTTGAAGCAAGATGCAGCAAGCAGCAAATACACCAAACAGATCATGCAGGCCATGCGCCCTGTTTTTAGTGATTTGCTTGATGATTTGCAAAAAACCATCAATTACTACCAGGGTCAAAATCCCGGGACTCAAATCAAGAAGATTATTGGTTTGGGTTCCACATTTCGGATCGCAGGACTTCGAAAGTTTCTCGGGGCTCAACTTGGACTCGACATCGTTCGGCTTGATGAATTTCAGCGGATTTCCGTCGGTGGACGAGAAGCAGCCAGCTTTGCCGAGCACACGGTCACTCTGGGAACCGCCTATGGGTTGGCGCTGCAAGGCGTTGGTCTTGGGTCGGTTGAAGCAAACTTGGTTCCGTCGACTATTTTGCGGACCCAGATGTGGGCGGCCAAGACCAAGTGGTTTGTGGCGGCTGGTGTCTTGATCGCCTTGGGTTTGACTTCAAGCGTCCTTGGCCCCATCGCCGAGCGAAGTCAATTTCAAGGGGAGACGGCATTGTCGCAAGCACGTTCTGCCGCCAGTGCGGCAACAGCGCTGCAGTCTCAGTTTGATGCGGCCAAAGGCAATGCACAGTCCAGTTCTGCTGCCGACAACATCCGTGGGCTTCTTGAAGATCGTGACGTTTGGAATTGGCTTGTTCGTGATGTTCACAGTGCCCTGAACTCTTCAAATCCTCAGCGTGCGCTGCTTCGAGACCCGGCCGAGGATCTTTCAATCGATCCTGGGGAAAGGCGACTTGTCCGTCTCCGTCACTTGTCGGGTGTGTACTCGGGAGACAGCAAGCGAGTGGCCGTCACAATGCATGTGGAAGTGACCCACAATGGCCCCAACGATTTCTTAAACCGAACGGTTGCCGCTTGGCTGCGCCAACAAGCTGAAGAAGAAATCAAGGGACGTCCATACACCATCGTTGCTGACTCGGTTCAGCTGAATGCCACCTCCCGCACTCAGGCCAACGTTGAAGCGGATGGCACGGTGACCGGAGATCCCGGCAACAGCTCTGCCGGATTTGCGGCACCAGCCCCCGGTCAATCCTCTGGCTCTCGGCCCGGAATGGGTGGTATGGGCATGGGAATGGGTATGGGACAACCGGCCGGTGGGGGGGGTGGTATGGGTATGGCAGGCCAAGGACGGCGGGCCCGAGGTGCTGGACGCCAAGCACCCGGCGCTGGTCTTGGTGGCAACACCGCGCCGGCCGGAGGCCGAGCCGCAGCCCCCACTGGAGGGGCTTTTGGCGGAATCGGTGGCTTTGGTACTCCAAGAAGCCCTCGCGGCAATGAGGGTTCATCTGATCCCTCTGAAATCGGAGCCGAAGAGATTCTGAAAGATGCAGTATTGCCCAGTGCGCCAGCTCGTCTCCCCAGCGGAACCACCTACTACATCTACCCAGTGACCTTTGAGGTTGAGTTGGACCAATCCGGTGCGGCGCCTTCTTCAGAGTTTGATGAATACTCAAGCAGCACGAAGAAGACTTGGAATGGAGATCAGGCATGAACACCAAAAAAGTGATCGCACTTTTGAAGGCGAATCTTTGGTCCCTGCTGACCTTGGTGCTTTCGTTGGGTATCGGAGGTGGCGCGGTGGTCTGGGCCTCCGGTGAGCGAGAAAAAGTTGAATCTACGCTGTCCGAACGTGCGAAGGTCTTGAACCAATTGGATGGATTCCATCGTGGAAGCCTCAATGTTTCGATCGCCGGGAGCAACATTGTTTCTGGGTCTGGGGTTCCAACCTCCAAGCTGATTGAGGAAGTCAACGCCCAGGTTGAGCGTAGCAATGCGTATGCAAAAGCATTTGTTGCAGACGCTGAATCTTTTCACCTGCGCGGGCGCAAGCCATTCAATACCGAATTGTTCCCCGAACCCCCATCTTCCAAACGCGAAGTGATTCCCGAAACCTTCCATGGGCAAATGGCATCTGCGTACACCCAATTGGAGGACAAAGTGGCCGCCGTCAGTCCCCTTGGCGAAGAGGAGTTGGTGGAAAAGTTGCGAGCCCGTCGCCGCATGTACCTTGGCGGTTTGGATGAAATCCCTCAAGAAAATATAGACGACTACCGCGCCGCCATGTCTGAGCAAAGAGTCTCGTCACTGCGTGACCGGGCCATGGAAGGCGGGGTGTACCTCGACGACGCCGCCATAGATTTTGCCCCTTACGAGCAAACGAAGTCGTACACCTTGGCTGAGCTTTACTTGTGGCAATGGGACTATTGGATCCGAGAAGACATTTTACAGGCGTTGACTGCCAAGAACCGTCCCGAAGGTGTGTTTGAGAATCCGGTGAAACACATCCGCAGAATTGCCCCAGAGCCAATTGCTTCATTTGAAAGTGGATCCGGCCAGCCTGGCCCAGGGGGGATGGGCATGGGTGGAGGTGCTCCCGGCGACATTGGTATGGCAGGGGGGGCAAATTCTCTAGACCAACCGATCACCAAAGACCTTTCTTACTCACTGACTGGTCGACAAAGCAACGGAGTCTGGGACGTTCGTCCGGTTGACATTTTGATGGTGGTAGAGACTGCTCGTCTTCCTGAAGTCATTGATGAACTGACTCGGAAGAACTTCTTCACGATTCTTGATGTCTCATTGACGCCAGTCGATTCCTTTGCCGCGTTGGCAGAAGGCTGTTACTACGGCTCGGCTCCTGTTTCCGACGTTGCTCTTCGTCTTGAAACCGTGTGGTTCCGTTCCTTGCATCATGACAAGTCAAAAATGACTCCTGCTGGATCGACCGATGAGTTTGGTGACGGAGTTGGGGGCCAAGTCTCTTGGTGGATGCCAACGGACTTGCGGAAGGCACTGGGTATTCCTGTCGCCGATGCGATGGGAGATCAGGGCATGGATGGTGGAATGACGGGCCCAGGATCGGAGGGTTGGCGCTAAGCGTCGAGGTGCATCATGAAGACCAAAGGGATCACAGTCTTAGAACGCTTCATCGAGAAGGGAATTCTTGGCTTGGCAGCGGTTTTCGCTGTTGCATTCGCTGCCATGCAACTTCTTTCTGAACCTCCCACAACCAAGGCCGCTGGGGGAGAGGTCAACCCCGGGACCGTTGATGCTCGGCTAGAGGAGCAAACCCGCCGCCTCAAAGCCGCGATCGAAGTTGAAGGTATGCCCGCTGGCGTGGAGATGTTGGAAGCATCTGGTGAAGTTGGGCCATCCTTTGCCGAGTTGGTGGAGACTCCAACCGTTGGCTTCCGCAAAGTTCAGGTCACGGAGCCCACCGTTGATCTCGGAGGTGTTGGTGGCACCACGCTTACTGCTGGTGCATACAACGTTCCTGCTCTTCCAGGACCTCCTCAAGTCTTCGTTGAAACCCATTTTGACGCAATTACGATCGATGATCTGGAACTGTCGGATGATGACGAATCGATACTTGAGACTCGTCTTGGCGTTACTGGTTCACGCGGCGACATTGTTTGGAACACGGTTGGATTTCAGATCCCTTGGGATCAGATGGATGCGGCCATGCGTGACGCGCCCGGCGATGATCGGGAGATGCCAGAAGCATGGTATTCCGGACAAATCGATGTCTTGGATATCGTGGTTGAACGTCAGCAGCGCATTGATGGGGAGTGGGCTCCGGCTGTCGTCCTCAAAACCATGCCAGCACGTTGGTCCTTTCGTGACAATTTGATTGAAGAAGGGTTGTCTCGAAAAGATCGTGATGGAATTGTTGAATCACTTTGGCTGGATCGGGGCCAAGATCGAACACCATCTCCAATTTTGCAAGATATTCTTCGTCCAGAGTTTTATGCCACCGCAAGCGATCGTTGGAGTGCTCCTTTGGCTCCTTCAGCGCAAGAAGATGACGCCTCCAAGGGCGACAACTGGCGTGAGATTGCCAATTGGAAACGAAAGCTTCGCGAAGCCCAGAAAAAAGCCAATCGCCGGGCCGCCTCGATTGAGGGCTTGGGTGGAACCCCTGGTGAGGTGGACGAGCCTGATCGCAATGAAAAGAAGTCTGGGCAGGGATCAGGCTCAAGTGGCTTCGGTGGCGGTGATCGAAACCGGGGATCTGGTGGTGGCAGTGGGCGAAGAGAATCAAGCGGCAAACGAGCAGCCCCTGGGGCTGGTCTGAGTTCAGGCTCAGGTGGCTATGGGGCTGGCACTGGGACTCCCGAAGACCCTGAAAGGAAAAAGCGTCAGTTGTCCGGTTTGCAGAAGCAATATCAAGATGCTTTGAAGGATGTTTCAAAAGCCCAGGATCGACTGCGTGCACTGGGATATGACCCATCGCAAGCTGGGGCGGTGGAGCTTTCGGGTTTGGCCGACGACCTCGCAGTGGCTTGGTTCCATGACCTTGAAGTCGATCCAGGAGCGGAGTACCGGTACCGAGTTCGCTTTGATGTCTTGAACCCGTTCTTTGCGCGACAGCTGGATCTCCAAGAAGCTCAAATCAATCTGGCAAGGTCCATGGTGATGCCTACGGAGAATTCATCCTGGACCGACACGGTTGCGGTTCCTGGCTTCAGCCAGTTCTTTTTGACCGGGGGGCAGGCTGATGCCTCCAAAATGCAAGCCGAAGTGTTCTGTTTCAAGGAGGGGCGTTGGTGGTCGCACACCTACAACCGGCTTCAACTTGGTGCCAGAATTGGCGACACGCAGCGTAAACAGAACGGCGATGAACGCGTTGAAATCGATTTCGGAACCGATTGGATGCCGGTGGATCTTGAGATCGACTATTCCATGGGAGACGATGACATCGAATCTGGGCAAGCCGCCATTGTGCGTCTGCAGCATGTCAGTGACCATGCACGGCCCCTCCAGTTCCGAAGCGTTTGGCTCGATGGCACGAGTCTTTCTCGGGACCAGTTCACGCAATGGGTTGATGAAGCGGACGCGTTGGCTGAACCCGAATCTGAGGATGACGAGCAAGATGCTCCCCAAAGGCCTCCATCTGGTGGCGGCGGTGGCGGAGGTATCGGCTTTGGCGGTTCAAGCGGTTCTTCGGGCGGGGGACGGGGCGACAGGTAAATCGCCTTGCCACAGTTACTTTTGAAAGCTCGGCCCAGGCCGAGTTTTTTCGCTTCTCAGAAGAAGCCGCAAAGTCCGAGAACTGGGGGTGTTCTTTGGCCATACGTCCGAGAACTTGTCGAGAAAAAAAGCAGAAAAAAGAGTACACAGGACTCCATTCACATTGACAGATGCTTGGGTTTTGCTAAAATCCTCGGCTCGCCTCTTCGTCTGCGCCTCAGCGGACCAGGTGGTGTCCCGTTTGCGGGAAAAGGGCAACCAGCCGCTCTTTGACAACTGCATGATTCGAGACGATCTGCCGGTCGACTCCTCCCTCCCCACGCGAAATTTTGGTCCGCGAGGCTTGAGGGTATGGATACACCAAGAGGGCAGGTCGTGAACGCGTAGATGACTTGTTCGTGATGACACCTCCATTGTGTTGGAGTGCACACGAACGGTGAGACATGAGCATGCCTGAGAAAGGCTCGTGCCGATTTGACGATGTCGGGTCGGAATGATCACGGGCCTAAGGGCACATGGCGGATGTCTTGGCGTCGAGAGGCGATGAAGGACGTGGTAACCTGCGATAAGCCCGAAGGAGCCGGTAACAGGCTTTGATCTTGGGATTTCCGAATGGGGCAACCCACCCTGCGGGGTACTCAATACTGAATGTATAGGTATTGAGAGCGAACCTGGTGAACTGAAACATCTAAGTAGCCAGAGGAAAAGAAAGCAAACGCGATTCCCTTAGTAGCGGCGAGCGAACAGGGACCAACCGACAGACTCACGAACCACCTGGAAAGGTGGACCACAGAAGGTGACAGTCCTGTAATGACGAGTCGGCCAGCCCACGAGTAGTACGGAGCCCGTGAAACTCCGTGCGAACATGGGGGGTCCACCCCCTAAGGCTAAATACTCCTCGACGACCGATAGTGAACCAGTAAGGTGACTGAACGATGAAAAGCACCCCGACAAGGGGAGTGAAAAGTACCTGAAACCATGTGCCTACAAGCGGTGGGAGCCTTCGGGTGACCGCGTGCCTTTTGCATAATGATCCTGCGAGTTGGTCTTCATAGCTAGGTTAAGCAGTAACGCTGCGGAGCCGTAGGGAAACCGAGCCTGAAAGGGCGTTGAGTTGTGGGGACCAGACGCGAAACCTTAGTGATCTACCCATGGGCAGGTTGAAGGCCGGGTAACACCGGCTGGAGGACCGAACTCACTAACGTTGAAAAGTTAGGGGATGACCTGTGGGGTGGACTAAAAGTGTAATCAAACTGGGAGATAGCTCGTTCTCCGCGAAATGCCTTTAGGGGCAGCCTCGTGTTACATCCAGCAGGGGTAGAGCACTGACTCGGGCTGGGGGGTATTGCACCTACCCACCTGAATCAAACTCCGAATACTGTTGGACTCTGTCACGGGAGTGAGCCCATGGGAGATAATTTCCATGGACGAAAGGGAAACAACCCTCACCACCGGCTAAGGTCCCCAAACGGGACTCAGTTCTTAAGGTAGTCAAGATGCAGTGACAGCCAGGATGTTGGCTTAGAAGCAGCCACCATTTAAAGAGTGCGTAACAGCTCACTGGTCGAGAATTTTGGCGCCGATAATGATCGGGAATCAAGTTTCGTACCGAAGCCGTGGACGAAAGTGGTAGCGGAGCGTTGCTGTCAGCGCTGAAGGCGTCTCGTGAGGGACGTTGGAGCGGCAGCAAGTGAATATGCAGGATTGAGTAACGATAAACGGAGTGAGAATCTCCGTCGCCGAAAGCCTAAGGGTTCCTGGGGAAGGGAAATCCGCCCAGGGTAAGGCGGGACCTAAGACGAGCCCGACAGGGGTAGTCGATGGACAGCCGGTTAATATTCCGGCCCTCACGGTGAGATCAAAGCGAAGTGCGGATTCGAAAGCTACACGGGACAGTGAAGCGTCCGGCAGTGGGTGGAAGAGTTCCAAGAAAAGCTTCGTGGGCAATCCGTGACCCGTACTAAAACTGACACAGGTAGGCGTGGTGAATAACCTCAGGCGCTCGAGAGAATGGTTGTGAAGGAACTAGGCAAATTGACCCCGTACGTTCGCAATAAGGGGGCCCTACCGGAAACGGAGGGCGCAGAGAAAAGGCGCTGACGACTGTTTATCAAAAACACAGCACTGTGCAAACTCGAAAGAGGACGTATACAGTGTGACGCCTGCTCGGTGCCAGAATGTCAAGGAAGTAGGTTAGCTCCGGCGAAGCTTACAACCGAAGCACTGGTAAACAGCGGCCGTAACTATGACGGTCCTAAGGTAGCGAAATTCCTTGTCGGGTAAGTTCCGACGCGCATGAATGGCGTAACGATTGGCGCACTGTCTCCACAACCAACTCGGTGAAATAGTAGTGGCGGTGAAGATGCCGCCTTACCGTGGCAAGACGGAAAGACCCCGTGGACCTTTACTGTAGGCTTGTATTGATCACGATTCTGTGATGCGTAGGATAGGTGGGAGGCTTTGAAGCTAGGATTTCGGTCCTGGTGGAGCCGTTGGTGAAATACCACTCTTTGCATTGTTGTGATCTAACCCTGACTCCCATGAAGCTGGGCAGGGAACCGTGCATGCCGGGCAGTTTGACTGGGGCGGTCTCCTCCTAAAGTGTAACGGAGGAGCACAAAGGTCGGCTCAACGCGGTTGGAAACCGTGTTTCGAGTGTAAGAGCACAAGCCGGCTTTACTGCGAGACATACAGGTCGAGCAGTTACGAAAGTAGGTTCTAGTGATCCTGCGATCCCGTGTGGAAGGGTCGTAGCTCATCGGATAAAAGGTACCCCGGGGATAACAGGCTTATCGCTCCCGAGCGTCCATAGCGGCGGAGCGGTTTGGCACCTCGATGTCGGCTCATCGCATCCTGGGGCTGTAGG
>Ga0160422_10000756_pt1 | contig 19788 bp, 10 predicted proteins | sample Fk160mmetaG_FD_108192 | JGI IMG/M metagenome (GOLD analysis project Ga0160422, IMG submission 108192) | Marine microbial communities from the Central Pacific Ocean - Fk160115 60m metaG | ecosystem: Environmental > Aquatic > Marine > Oceanic > Photic zone | place: The Central Pacific Ocean... | reverse complement strand
TCATCCAGATCTTCAGGCTCGGTGACTATCCCAAGACTGCTAAGATGGTCTGAGACCTGTTGCATTGCCGTTCTTCCTGCGGCCCTCTTCCTAGCACTTGGAAGTTTGTTCCTGCAAATCAGGTATGTTTCTGAGGACGAGTTTCTAGATGCAGTCGGGGCGAATCTTTGCACATTGGAGAATCGATCTTTCGCAGCCTCTACCAGTCCTTCAATTCCCGTACCTTGGAATGTCTTGGTTACGAACGTGCCTCCGGGTATTAGCACGTCAATTGCGACGTCCAGGACAGTGGTTGAGAGCTCAAGGGATATTGCCTGATCGGTGTCATATCTTCCAGTCAGCCTCGGGGATATATCGCTAATCACAACATTGAGATCTTCGTCCCCCAGCAAACTTCGTATCTGGGTAAGTGTAGACTCCTCGGTGGCATCCCCGATGATTAGTCTGGCCCCTTCTACCGGAGAAGTAGCCAATAAATCAACACCGATCACCAATCCATTTTCTCCCGACTCCTCCACTGCAACCTGCGTCCACCCTCCGGGATGGCAACCGATATCCAGCACATTATCGCCCCTTCTGATCACAGAGAACCTGTCTTGTATCTGTTTGAGTTTGTAAGCCGACCTTGCTCGATAACCCTTTGATCGTGCCTCCCTTCTCCATGGGTCACGACGACTCTCCTGGTACCATCGCTTGCTCATGCACCGCCCGCGGCGAGATGAGTTATCAAGTCAGGGCCTCAGTGTGGCAACTACAGGCCAATTTCTCTAATTAAGGCACGAGCTGTATGCCTGATCGCATCTTCTGAATCCATATCGGGTTCGAATCCCGTTGAGAGAAGTCGACCGACTTCCAGAGACGTCTTTGGCACGTCGCCTGCCCATCCCCTATCTCCTCCTGTGTATTCTATCGAGACGCCCTCTAGTCCGCTTTCTTCGACAACTATCTCAGCTATTCTCCTTACAGAGCAGGTGTCGCCTGTCCCAAGATTGTACAAACTGACTTTCTCCGCACAAAAGTCCACCAAGTGAACCATTGCACGCACACAGTCCTCTGCAGACATGTACGATTTCTCCTGCATGCCGTTCCCTAGGACCTCAAGTCTACTTGGGTCTTTCTTCAATTTGTGGATGAAGTCGAAAATCACACCATGAGTCCCCCTGGGTCCAACAATATTGGCAAACCTGTGTATCCACGCATTGGCTCCGAATGTACCAGCCCATGCCGTTATCAATGCCTCAGAACCGAGTTTAGAAGCACCATAAAGTGAAATTGGCATCACAGGCCCATATGTCTCAGGAGTAGGCATTTCCTCAGCTTCTCCGTAGATTGCAGAGGAAGAGGAAAAAGAAATCTTGTCGACTCCCACCTTTCTCATTGACTCTAGGACATTGTATGTCGCCAAGGTACCTTGCTTGAGGTCCGTGTCAGTAACTTCCGTCCCTAGTCTAATGTCTGGATTAGCCGCCAAATGATGGACCATTTCTATGCCAGACATTGCAGACTGCACCTCGTCTATGTTGAGAAGATCTCCACGGACCACCTCGACATTTCCTGTTCCCTGATGATGGGACAGGAATTCCTCCCTCCCACTTGAAAAATTGTCGAATACTCTTACACTGATTCCTCGAGATACTAGGGCGTCAACTAAGTGGGAGCCGATGAAACCGGCCCCTCCGGTAACTAGGTGCATGGTGCTTGGAGAATGCAAACGGACTTGAGTTCATCGGATGCTGGTTCAGGACCATGCCCCAGTGTCTCTCTTCTGCCTGAGGAAGTAGGAACAGGCAACCATGCCAATTAGGGCTATGTGTATAACAGTGCAGTAAGGGCAAATGTGTGGTGCTCCGTCAACCATTGTCAGCTCCACTAAAACCAGCCATATGACGAATGGAACTCCTGCTAGACTGACATAGAACAGCAAATCTACATACCCGGACGTCCACTTAGCATGTATGTCCATCCTAATTGAAAGGACAAAGAACCATATCAGGGCGAAAGAGACAATTCCAATTAGCCCCCATGGGATTCCAAAGAGATTATTCCACTGGGGGTCTCCGATAACCGATCCACATTGTACTAGGCCCTCCGTAGCACACATCGAGGAAGACCCCATTATCATTGAGTTGTGTATTGCCCATGTCCATCCGGATCCCATAATGCCAACGGCTGAGAATCCCATGCTCGCGTTTAGCACCCCCAATGTGCCCTGCTCTCCTGAATTATCTTTGGCCTTAATCAACAGGTAGCTAGAAGCCACTATTCCTGCTATGAATGCGATCAGTGGGGGAGTGATGAAGCTCATCATTGACCACCTACCAGCCTTTGCAAGGCCTCTGAAAGCTCCTCTCCATCTCCTCCTTGCCCCTGATGCTTATTCTTATTCCAAGCTACAGTACCATCAGGCTCAAGGATGAATGAAACAGGAGTCCCTGAGAGGCCCCACGTGTTCATTATCGTCATGGATCGGTCATCGACATATGGCCAGTCATTTGGGGTTCCAGGCCTGTCAATACAGTCGTCCCTGTCGCTATTACATCCAAAATACGAGGTTTTGTCTCTAAATGCTTCAATTTCTCCTCGGGTGCTGTCATGATTAGGAATGCTCAGCTCAGCTGCGACCGTGACGAAGTTTACCCTATCAGACCACTGGGAGTGTAGTTGACTCATTTCATCACCATCGACCCAACAATAAGGACAGTCAGTATCCATGAAATAAATCAACATCCACTTACTGTCCGATGAACCGTTCCAGTCCCAATCATAGTTGTCGGAGAGCCTGTATTCGTCCCAACCAAATCCGTTGTAGGCATCCGCAACAAAATCAGGCGCTTGATTCCCCTCGTCAGGGCCAACCTGAGGTATAGGTGCCAGAATTACAGAAATTGCAACAACTAGGCTGATTATTCCCGCGGTAACGAGCATTGCTACTGTTCTAACATCCTCTTCTTTGCCCTTAGGTGCCGCCTTCGCCCTCCGCCTCGCCATCGTGCTCCCGAGGGACTGTCCATCTTAGAGTCTGATGGTACGTGGTTATGCCCAATCGAGATTGTAGCCTGATTATTTACCCGATGAGTCAGTCTGAGGAGTTATTATTTTCCTCGAATTTAGGCGCTTTGGAATTCCAATAGATGCCAATGCTCATTTGGGGCGTGTTACCGCAACATATTGTGAGCGATGAGGTAGCTGTAGACAGATTCTCTCAATCGGCTGATGAATCAGTAGATGATGAGGAGGAGTTTTGGCAATCCTTCTTCGAGAAAATCCAGCCGATAAGGGAGGGAGTAAACTCTGCTAGAAGGGTGTTTTATGAGGGCCCTGTCGGAAACGCCATCGATACTGTAGGCCAACTGGTGGATGACGCCGCCGATATAGCACATTCTTCCTACCGAAGGTTGAACGAGTTAGCGTACGCCACGATTTTGAGGAGCCCGGGCATCTTTGTCGCATTCTTGTTATTGGTCACCTCCGTTATCGGGCAATTCGCCATGGACTTCCAACAACAAATAAATGGCGATGTTGAGGTATATCTTCCTGACGGGGCAGACTCTTCTGACCTGCTGTCGGAGGTCAGGGAACAATGGTCAACTGATGTGGTCATAATTTACCTCCAAACCGGAAATTCAATCGCTTCAATCTCAGAACGAACCGAAGAGAACATAACATCTGTCAACGTCTTGTCGCAGATGTCTTGGATTGAAGGGGATGATACCTCAGGAGAGGGGACTTTCGATCGAGGATTAGACTGGGACAAGGGCGACAGAGGAATGAATGATGGGGTCGTATGGGTCCTATCTCCCTCCCAGGTTATCAAAGAGGCAAACTCTTCCTCTTGGAGATTCAATTGTGCTATGGAGAAGCATGGACTCCCCGTTAGTGATGGGCAGAACTGCGCCATTGCAGGTCTCAACCCTTACTACGGGTATGAGATTCCAGATGAGCAAGAGAGAGTCGATCAGTTCGTGGAAAATGCTGGGTCTCTGATGGAGTCAATGGTCAGGGACACCAATGGTGATGGAATTTGGGATACTGGAGTCATAATTATGGGAATATCGTTCGATATGGGAGGGACCGACATACCTCCTCGCGACGATCCTAAATTCGGCCAAGTCAAAGACCACAAGGCATTCCTAGCTTTTGCCGAGGCCTACGTCCATGGCCTAGGCCCTGACGGGGAAATCCGCGAGGGATGCGATGATGATGGCAGTGGCGTCTGCGACGAGTTAGAGGAGAACTGCAAGCTTTGCTACACAACCTACGAGTTGACATCAACGATGGATACTGAGAGACTTGATGACATCCCGCCCAGAAGAGCGGTTACAGTAACTGGACTCACCCCCGTCCTTCATGACGTATCTGACGCCATATACCTAGAACTGGTCGAGACAATGCTTCCTGCTAGCTTGGCCTTGGTAGCTCTAGCAATGCTAATTCTCCACAGGAATGCGAAGGTCATAATCATCTGTGGAACGCCAATAGCGATGAGTCTAGCGATAACCTTCGGAACCACAGTGATTCTTGATATCATGCTAACGCCAATGATTATTTCCGCCGGTCCGATATTGGTAGGCTTGGGTGTTGATTACGCACTTCATCTGACGAATCGTATCGAGGAAAATCGGCAACAGCTAGTTGAGGATCATCTGGAAAGGTCTTGGAAGTTGAACAGAGATGGCCTAGAGACTGAACCGATTGACCCATGGGACCCACTAATCAGCCTCACCGCGACCGTAAGAGCGGCCATGACAACTGGACACGCCATCTTCCTATCGGCATTAACCACAATTATCGGTTTCAGCGTTCTCACTTGGGACAGCCTTGTTCCAATTCAGCCCATGAGGACAGTAGGTACCACACTCTTGCTCGGCATCTTCGTAACATTCCTCCTTTCTATGGTGATGGTCCCAGCTCTTATCCAGCTACTGAGATACAGGAAATCAACAGGAAACATGGATATGTCTACGAATCAAACTGTCTACGTTTCGATAGCTATCGGAGCAATTGCGGCCTTCGCTCTGTCATATTCCGGCGCAATGTCGACCATCAACTCCCTGATCATAGCATCTATGCTGTCCTTGACAATCGCCCTCGGAATTCTGGATGTAGTTTGGGAGTCAATAGGCAAGATTCCTGTCAGGTTCACCATCGTGGTAATGCTAGTAGCAATCGTGACTACTGCTGGCGGAGTAATGATTCTTGAGGAAGAACTCGGCAAGGACATTACTGGATCGTCTGACGAGGTCCCACCCGGATTGGAATCATATGAAGCCCTCAGGGAGTATAGCTATGAGTTCGAAGGGGGGCAAACAAATCTGTTCATCATCGATGCCACTGAAAGAGGCTCATTCAATGGCACGGCTCCAATAAGAGACATACCTGTCCTGGACTCGATAGAAGCAATGCAAATCAAGGTCGACAATGTTGAATTTACCGACACAACGAGCATTGTGGACATTCTGAAAGCGATTCATGTACAAGATGATGTCACCGGGCAGCAGACATTCGATAGGTCGTTGTGGGACATCCTTCACTCTTCTTGTTGGGATGACCCATTGCAGATTGAGTGCCTGACAAGCGGCGATCTGGCTTTCACTACACTGTCCTCGAGGGAGGACATGGTCAACGTTGTTTTCGATACTCTGAGTCCGGAGATAAGGTCCATGCTGATGAATGCTGATCAGGGGAATGGGGAGACCAAGACCCTAGTCTACGCATGGCAACCATACATCAACATCCAAGACGCAACTGGGCTTAGAGACACTATTGACGGATTCCTCTCGGAAGGAGGGTGTGAAGGTGCCACGAAGTGCAGGTCCACCACACTTGCCGACGAGGGAGTCATCAACTCCAAGCTAACTGGAGGGCTCCCCATTTCAATCGACATTAACTCTGGAATCCACAAGGCTCAGAATGAGACTACATTATGGACAATGATAATCCTACTCTTTGCAATGGCCGTATTATTCAGATCCCCGAGACTAGCGATATTTACGATGACCGCAGTGGCGGTTGTGGTGTTATGGCAGCCTCTACTTATGAGAGGGGGCTCAGTTAATGTCAATGTCTTCACCGCGATGATAGGGACCATAGTCTTCGGAATAGGGGTTGACGACTCAATTCACATCATAGACAGGATCAGAGACGAGGGAGAGACTCCTGCGGGCATAGTCAGATCCGTCGTCACAACGGGACGTACGATTTTCGAGACTACTGCTACGACATGTGCCGGTTTAGCCGCAGGCCTATTCGTAGCAATTCCCGGCCTTCAAAATTTCTTCCTTCTAATGATGGCATTAATCGCTCTCGCACTACTTACCAGCGCCATACTACTTCCCACAATAATCGTAGTTTACAACGAGTTAAGGTCAAGAATCACATTGAACGGAGCTTGGCTGGACTACGATGAGGGAGGGACAATATCCGAAACCTCGGTATTGCAAGCTATAGTAGACCCTGCTGACGTAGTCTGATGAGAAATTGATGAGGGTGCAGGGAATAAGCCCCTTTCTGTTCACCTTTCGGCTGGTCGCATTCAACTATGCATCCTACCCGGCCCTGTTGATGCACTACGGGCCTGCTTGGACTTGCTCCAGCGGGGTTGCTCGTTCCAGCCACCATCGGGAAACCTCCTCCTTACGGATTCATCGTACTCCCGGGGCAGTTCGTTTCTGTTGCAGAGCCGGCCCTCCCGGACCCCCGACTTGCGTCGAGCCACTCGCATCACGGAGAGGGGACTTTCCTCAGTGTCGTACACTGTCAGCGACCCTCCTGCTCCCTCACACTGCCCGCCACGTTGGTGCCCAAGAACCCAACGGTCAGGAAAAAACAAAAAATTTTGGAAATAATCATCTACGTTCTCACTAACAGAGCCCTGTGTCCGATGCCGAGCAACTAAAGAGAGAGGCAGGAATAGCAGCGTGTAAATACGTGAAAAACGGCATGATAATTGGTCTTGGAACTGGATCAACCGTTAAACATACAATCATCGAAATCGGCAGAATGATGGACGAAGAGGGTCTTGAGATTACAGGAGTACCAACCAGTGAATCGACAAGGGTACTGGCCGAGTCCCTCAGTATCCCTCTGATCGAAATTTCCCAGGTAGAGTCCCTAGACCTAACAATTGATGGTGCCGATGAATTCGACATGGATTTCTCACTCATCAAAGGAGGAGGCGGGGCACTAACGAGGGAGAAGATTGTCGCAAATCTTTCAAAATCAATGATCGTAGTAGCTGATTATAGTAAGAGAGTTGATATTCTCGGGAGTTTCAAACTACCCATCGAGGCCGATCCACTCCAATCCGATTCGGTTATAGAAGAGATCAATGGATTTTGTCCAGGAGAAGTAAAGATAAGGGCCTCAGGACAGAAGGGCACATTGGAAAATGAACCTTTCATAACAGATAATGGTGGATACATCATTGACTGTGAATTCGGCCCTAGTATCACAAATCCCGCAGATTTGGAGAAAACTATCTCCAAAATTAAGGGGGTAATCGAAGTAGGCCTGTTTATCGGAATTTGTGATGCAGTAGTACTATCATCCTCGACAGGGGTCGAGATTTTGGTAAATCCCAATGGCAGACTAAATTGATTGTCATCCGAGGCCATTAAAATGGGATAGCGATTCGGACGGTCGGGTCTGTAGCTTAGTCAGGTAGAGCACCCGGCTCTTAACCGGGCGGTCGCGGGTTCGAACCCCGTCAGACCCGCCAGCAACACTGCGTGGAGCCAGCGAGGCAACCATATACCACGGGCCCCTCAGGGGGTCGTGCCAAAGCAGTATTGGATTGGAGACATCCTTGTCGGTTCTCATGATGAGGAGGTCGTCGAGCTCTGTGGGTGGGTCCATAGGACTAGGGGCTCGAACAAAATCCGATTCTTGGTCCTCAGAGACTCAACAGGATCTTTGCAGTGCGTAATCAAAAAGGGTGAGGTCGATGACGAATGTTTCGATGCCCTATCTGGTGCTCTGATAGAATCGAGTGTAAGGGTCGCAGGAAAGGTCATCAGAACCGACAGGGAACATGGCTACGAACTCTCGGTAAGCTCGGGAATTGTAGTTGGGGCTGTAAACCCGGATAGTCCATTTCCAATCACAGAATCAGCCATGGCAGAGGCCGATGGGGGGGAAACTGAATTCCTCCTCGATAACAGACACCTGTACTTGAGGACTGGCAGGATGACAAAGATGTTGAAGATTAGGTCAACGGTTTTCGGCGCTGTTCATTCCTACTTCAGAGACCGAGATTTCATTGAATATCAGGCTCCTAACTTCGTAGCAGGGGCCGTTGAGGGCGGAAGCACCCTCTTCGAAGTGCCTTATTTCGGGAAAAAGGCATATCTCACTCAATCTTGGCAATTGTATGCTGAGGCAGCTATGCCAGCACTGGAGAGACTCTACACCATTGCTCCATCTTTCAGAGCCGAAAAAAGCAGGACAAGAAGGCACCTGACTGAGTTCTGGCATGCTGAAATGGAAATAGCATGGGGGGGTAATCAGGAAGTGATGGAACATGGAGAGGCCCTCGTCAGAAGCATAGCCCAATCGCTAGTCGAGGAAAGAGGAGATGAATTGTCTGAGCTTGGGAGAGACGTAGATATGATTCAAAAATACGCAGACTCCAAGTATCCGAGAATGAGATATGACGAAGCCGTCGAAACTCTGCAGTCCAAGGGCGTCGAGATAGAGTGGGGCCAGGATTTAGACTACAGCAAAGAAAAAATCTTAACCCAAGACTTCGAAGTACCTCATTTCCTTACCCACTATCCCCGTGTGGCCAAGCCATTCTACCACAGGCCTGATCCAGATGATACGAAGTATGTTCTCTGTCACGACTTACTTGCTCCCGAGGGCTATGGAGAGATCATCGGAGGAGGCGAAAGAACCTGGTCGGAAAAGGAAATACTAGAGAGAATAGACGAAGAGGGAACTCCGAGGGAGCCATATGAATTCTACATTGACATTAGGAGATACGGAGGTGTCCCACACGGGGGCTTCGGAATGGGGATAGACAGAGTTTGTGCCTGGCTATCGGGTGCTGATCACATTAGGGAGACGATACCTTTCCCCCGGGACAGCAGACGTGTCACGCCGTAGGCGTGCGACCCGAATCACTCTTACGCCTAGGCCATGTGGCGGATACATGGAAGAGGACTGGAGGACGCTCGACATCGCCAATCCAACCGATGAACACGCAATGCTCAGGGAGATGGTTAGGAGTTTTGTTATTGACGAGGTCGAGCCACAAGCGCTTGAGTATAACAGAGATGAAAAATTCAACGTCGGCTTATTCAGGTCACTCGGAGAATCAGGACTTCTGGGGATCTCAGTACCCTCAGAATTCGGCGGAGGAGGAATGGACGCAACGGCAGTCGCAATTATCAATGAGGAACTTTCCTACTCCGACCCAGCTTTCTGCCTTGCATATCTCGCTCATGACCAACTGATGGTAAACAACCTCGCTCAAAATGGAAATGAGGATCAGAAATCGCGAATTCTCCCAAAGGTATGCAGTGGCGAGTGGATTGGATGCATGGCAATGAGTGAGCCAGATCATGGAACGGACGTCCTTGGCATGGAGACCTCTGCTGTTCAGAGGGACGATGGAAACTGGGTGATCAATGGGAGAAAGATGTGGATAACCAACGGCTCTTTAGATGACGATGGAGGCACTGCTGACATCGTTTGGCTATATGCCAAGACAGGAACTGACGATAAAGGAAGGGCGGAAATCACCACCTTCCTTGTGGAAAAGGGTACGGATGGATTTTCCGTCGGCCAGAAGATTTTCGACAAACTCGGGATGAGGGCCAGCAACACTGCAGAGCTAGTTTTCGAAGATTGCGTTGTGCCACCCGAAAACGTAGTCGGTTTACCCGGAGAATCCATGGTTCACATGATGAGAAATCTAGAGCTGGAGAGGCTCGGACTGGCGGCGATGGCAGTGGGAATCTCCAGAAGGTGCCTCTCTGTAATGAACAGCTATGCTAGTGAAAGACAAGCCTTTGGAAGGGAAATCAGGGATTTTGGCCAGATCCAGAGGCACATAGCGGAGTCATGGGCGGAATACAGGGCGATGAGGGCCTATGTCTATGACACTGCGAGACAAATCGACTTAGCAAAGTCAGGAAACAGATTGGACTCAGATGGAGTCAAATTATTCGCAACGACAATTGCCAAGAACATTGCAGACAGGGCGATACAGGTACTTGGAGGGTACGGATATGTCGGGGAGTATACTGTCGAGCGTCTGTGGAGGGACGCCAAATTGTTGGAAATCGGCGGAGGCACCCTCGAGGGGCACCAGAAGAATATCACTCGAGACCTCAAGGTAGATCATGACGCCATAGAGAGATAGTGGTAGTCCCGCCCGGATTCGAACCAGGGTCCCCAGGACCAAAACCTGAGATGATGGACCACTACACTACGGGACTCCGAGCTTGTGGCGCGTGGTATATGATTTGGACTTGACGGGCGAGAGTGCACTAGGCACGGGGCCGGCAGAATGAAAGAACCGCCTTCACACGATGTATCATGGCTCAACGTTCAGCTATGGTCCTAGTCTGTCTCATGTTGATGCAGACAACCTCTGCATCAATGGGGTTCGAGGCAAATGCTGGTCACGTCGATCAGAGTTCCGACCTAGAGAATCCAGATCCTTACCTAATTCCCCTCGAAGAAGAGCTAGAGCCTTGGGTCGATCCTTCGCTCATTGACGATTTAGAAGGGGACAACGGTAAATCTAGAGTCACCGTTATCACAAAGTCGCTACAGAATCTCGAGTTCTGGCAGTTGGAGAACGGGGCCCTTGAGGAGCAGGCAGAAGCATCAAAGGGTGAGGTTTTGATACAGCAAGAAACCACTGATGGGGTAATCGATCACAGAACATTCTGGGTTTCTTCTCAGCTGGTTCAAAAGATTCCCGGGGTCAAGGGAGTCATTGCGGTTATTGACGCACAGAAGGCCCCAGAGCCTTATTCAATCGAGCCATTCCAAGAGCCTCCTGGTATCGATCCCAACACAGTCAAGACTGGGGAGATTCATGGCGCAACGGAAGCATGGCAAAGCGGATACTCAGGCGACGGCCTAATTGTCGCGGTAGCAGATACTGGTGTGGATTTCGCGCACCCAGATTTGAATGGGACTCAGGCACGGGTCACATTTGACGACTCACCTTACAATGGCTGGCCACTGATGTTAGACCACAACAGCATGTACAACTGGATGGTTCATGGTGAGGCGTACCCCGCTAGATCTACATGGTACGCAGATACCTCAACAATCGATATAGACAACAATTCAGACGGATTACTGGATGTCTCAGGTCTGAATATTTCAGGCGTTAACATGTCTCTCTCAGGTGAGTATCACATAGGCGAACATCCTGACTCAACGCTCAGGTCCAAGCAGGGAGGAGACGTGCCAATCCTAGTAGTTGATGATATGGCTTCAGGTGAGTACAAGACCGTTTATGCTGATTTGGATAGGGATGGTGAGTTCGGTGACGAGGTCCCAATGCGCCCTGGAGAGGAGACATCCGGTCTTGACACCAATGGAGATGGCCTCTGGGATGTTTCAGGAGGTCTGGTATACTGGGTCTCGGATGGATCTTTAGGAGTTCCTTATGGAGACACATATGCTGCAAGGCACGGATATTCCGACAGAGTCGCTGGGCCAGGCAATCTCACTCTATTCATGCTCGAGTCTGGTAATCATGGCACACTCTGTGCAAGTGCTATCTCCGCACAAGGGGTCGTGAGCGACGGTAAGGTACTGGGAATGGCTCCTAATGCCACTATATCGGCCATTGGTAACCACTACTCGGGGGGACACTCTCTCGATGCATGGAGGTTCATAGCTGAAGGTTACGATGGATCAACAGATACTCCTGATCAACCTCATATAGGGTCTTTCTCCTTCGGCTATTCCTCTGTGGATGAAGCAGGGGCAGATCCGTATTCCCTCTACCTCGACTGGCTAACAAGATTCTACAACAACAATACTTCGTACGCGGTGGCCATTGGAAACGGAGGGCACGGTTTTGGCACTACAAAGTCCCCAGGGGCGTCCAATGGAGTTTTCTCCGTGGGTGCTTTCAGTAGCCGTTCAAGCGGTACATGGGGGCAGATTGCACCTTGGTCAAATAGGGGTCCAAACGCCCTAGGAAGGATGGATCCCGATGTAGTAGCTGTGGGATGGTCCGCAACGGGGGATATCCCACTTAACACTAGGGATGATGCCAACTCCGCATGGAGGACATGGGGAGGGACCAGTCTGGCCACTCCAGTAGTAGCAGGCCTGATGGCGTTGGTAGCGGAGGCTTGGCAAGAAAATCTGGGGGAATACCCCGCATCTCAGGAGTTCAGGGATCTTGTGATGTCTACATCCGACGACAGGGGGTATGAACCTTTCACTCAAGGCGGAGGGTGGTTCAATGCATCAACCGCAATACGGACACTGGATGGAAATAATGGGAGTTGGTGGGCCACACCTTCTCACTGGAACAGTGGCTCATTTCAGGGCCAACACAGGGTAGCAAATCTGAATTTATTGAGGCCTGGTGAGACCCAGATTACAGATATCGACTTCACAAACACCGGTCAATCAGAAATCAGCCTAAGTATAGATGCGACTTCCTTCTCCCCACTCTCTCATGACATCAGGATATGGAACAGTACAGGGAACGGTACAGATGAGGGTGAGAACTCCACAGGGGATGGACATCAAAGTAGTAGGCCCAATCTACCAATCCCAATACACTTGGATGCAGACCCAAGCCTCCAACTTAGCCCTGATACGAGACAATTTAGAGCGAGGGCCACGATTGAATACTCCCACTTCGATGTGAATCAGGATAGGAGCTCAGAAGAACGTGTCTTCCTTGAGATAATGAAATGGGAGGATGAGGATGGAGATGGCATATTCGTCCTAGATTTAGACAATGACTCGATGGTTGACTCTGAAGACTGGACGGAGGAGAGCGAGTTGAAAGAAGTAACATACTGGAGGTCGGATGGACCGAATGCAGAGGTTCGGATGGGTAATCCATTACAAGACTCAGGCGACGGCCTAATGTTGGCTGTTTGGAACTACAACGGCCACCTCTCGGATGAACCGGTGAGGATTGAGATCGACTGGACCTCTTTCGGTACTAACCCAGACGAGTGGATATCCGTCCCTTCAGAGGTCATACTGCAGCCCAATCAGACTACTTCCGTACCCATGATTGTATCTGTGCCCTTAGGCTCAGAGCCGGGACTTCACCAACATGGATTGCTCATCAAATCCACCGATTTAGACTCTAATGGATCTCCCCTAGAATCCGACTCCAATAGGAGCTGGACCCTACCTGTGGTAACAAATGTACCTTGGGTGGGACCGTTCTCAATTGACGCTAGGCCCATTGACGGAAACGTAACCAATCAGACCCTGTACTCAGAAGAGTGGATTTCTGGTGCCACCAGATGGGACTGGAGAGCTGAAAGCGGTGACTGGAGATTCCTATCTATCGAATGGCCAGATGAATGGGCCACAGGAGGAACAGCCATAATCGACGTGGATTGGGATGATAACCCATACACGGACATAGATGCAATGTGGCTCTCAGAGACGCCACATGGATATTCATCCGAGGACTCGACCCCGTATGGAAATTCAACGTTCTACATAGAGGAGAGGTCCGTGAACAACTATGCGGGCTCTGGATCCCACAACTGGGGGACATACACTGGGACCTCCCGGGAGGTGTTCACAGTTCCCGTGACCCCCGGTGTGCACCAGTTGGCATTGCACACAGCTCTGCATGGAGTGGGCTCAAATGATAATCCTCTGAACATCTCCGTGGGATATATTGCAGCTGAACGATCAGGCTTTGAGAAAGTAGTCTCAGATTGGAACGAAGGAAGTGGTGTTGAGGCAGTGCATCTGGTATCGACGGTTCCACTTTCAGTGGAGAATGTGACGTCATACGGGTGGTCCCAACCCATATTCCTCCCCAATGAAACCGCCCAGGACGATGGTAGGAACAAAATGTCAGCCTCTTGGTGGAGAAACCTCACACTGAACAACTCCAAGTCATTGTCAATCGAAATAGATGTAGCATCTGAAGACTCCCTGTCCGATGACTCAGATATCGATTTGTACCTCTTCAGGGACCAAGATGGTGATGGAGATTTCAGTAGCGATGAGGAGATCGCAAAGTCGACCTCATCTGACTCATCCGAGAAGATAGAACAATCCGACTTAACTGATGGCCTGTACGGAATAGCCGTCCTTGGATACGATGTCCCAGGGGGCACCATGAACTTCCAGATAACAATCCAAGAGTTTGGAGGGGACGATTTGAGAATCACAAACCAAATTAGCCTGTCAAAATTTGAGATCGACTCAATATGGCCCGATGGGTCAACGGCTCTCGCAAATGAAGACCCTACAGCCGCCCTTCAGGTAAGTCTGGAATTCGACAGACCAGAGTTTGCGGGTACCTGGCAAGGATATGTAGAGATTGAACTGAATGGCTCGATTAAATTCCAAGTACCATACGTGTATGAGCTACTCGAGCTTCCACCCCTGGTGAACTTCTCAAGTCCCGAAAACATGTCATACCACAACAGCTCGACCCCCATAGAAATCTATGCTATCGATACTGGAATAGGCTTCAGGCTAGACCAAGTCAAATGGCTACCAAGGGACAACGAGACAATCATACCCAATTCCAATTCAGTACATGCTCTGGATACACAGGGGAACCATCACAATTTGACAACCATATGGAATCATGGGAATCACTCTGCCATGCCAGAAAACACCACCCTCAGGGAGATATGGATTAACTCATCATTGCCCCAAATAGAGCAGTGGCATGATTACGTCCTATTAGTCACAGACCACTCGGGTTTATCCTCCCAGGCCTTCCTCTCGTTGTCATATGATAGCACCGCCCCCGATGTCATGATAAGCCAGATTCCCGAAATAACCAGTAATCAGGTCATGACGTACAGAATATGGACGGAGCCTAGCGCCACCTTCACTCACTCCGGGAGTATCGTAGAACTAGATGAGGAGGGATTCGCAGAACACTCATTCCTCCTTCAGGATGCCGAGGTTGGCTTTGATGACTCAACAGGGATGCCATATTATTTTGTAGAGGGCACCAGCATTTTCGAGGTGTCGGTTTCTGATGTAGCAGGAAACACTGTTTCAAGACAATTCCAAGTTATATACGACCCCGAACCTCCGGATGACGTAGAGTTCGACACCCTTTACGATCAGGAGGGAAATACCTACCAGTCTTCCCATTTACTCGAGCCAGTAAACTTATCAAGTGGAAATTTGGTCCTGAAGATACCGTCCGATACAATGCATTGGTGTCTCTCTATCAACTCCGTATCCGATGATTATTCGACCGTAGAGTGCGATAGTGTAGGCTCACGACCAGCAGTTTTCAACACCTCAACAGGCCACCCCGAGTCGGATGAGAAAGGAGGTGCACAGGAGAAATACACAATCTCACTCCCCTTGGCAACTACCGGACTCCCCGATGGGGAATATGATATCAACTTGGAATTGATGGACTGGACGAACAATTCCGCATCTCAATCTTGGCCGATTCATGTCGACAAAACTGCCCCTTCAATTGATTGGGGCCTTAGTATGTCCAACTCACTAATTTTATTCGAACATAGGCAGGACTTATCCTGGACCTCCTCCGAGCCAGTCACTTTCGAATTCACAATGAACGGGGAGATTATGATTAGTGGACTTTCATCTTCTGGGACGTATTCATTCGAGATACCCAGAACTGGTAGCCATGAGTTGTGCCTCTACGCAGTAGATGGGACATTGAACAGAAATAACAGCAACCACGCATTGGACTGCAGGACTATGTCACTCGATGAGTCGATCTATGACACCTTGGTACTGGCAAATTGGAATGGTGGCATTGTCTCCTCCACGGAGGTAATGGCAACCATACAGCTCGGTCCTGGGCAGGAAATAACTTGGTCAAAGCACGCATCCGGGGAAACGAATCTTCTGATGCCGGAATCTGACGTGGAGACAATATCATTCGAATTGGAGGAGGGCGAGAATAGATTTACACTACTTGTCGGCTCATTAGATCAGACAGATACTTACGAACTCTCAGTAGTCAGGGATACAATTCCACCGGCCATAAACATCGAAGAAAGAACAAACCGTACCTCAACCCTTTCAAAAATGAGAGTCATAGAAGGAACCTGTGAAAGTGGCACGAACACATTAGTTTGGAGCGACGTAGACTCTTCCTCTCTTGTGTGCCCTTCAAACGGCTCATTCTCAGTACAGTTGGAGATCCTGAACACTCCGGGCAAGCATACAATCTACGTCATATCGACGGACCACGCAAACAACGAGGCCAGCGCAGAGATAGAGGTCCTGATGCAGAATTGGCCAGAGTGGGCAATTGACGATGCTAGGAGCATGGGCCCCATGCTAATCTGGTTCTCAATCGCGGGTTTGCTGATTTTCACTTCGACCATCCTGGCAGTAAGGAGACTTTCCAGTGGCAGAAAAGAAAAAGATAAACTTGAATATGAAACTGAGATTGAAACAATTCTAGGAGATATCGGCCTAAAATGACTAGTCGATGTGGAGGGTCTCCATCAGGCAACTATAACCGCCATCTCCCCCTCAGCTATTCATGGAAATACAGAGTTTAGCGGTCCTGGGGGCCGGTCAGATGGGCGCCGGAATTGCCCAGGTAGCCGCTTGCGCTGGCTACCCGGTGGTAATGATTGACATTGAGCAGGAGTATGTGGACAAGGGGCTAGCAACCATAGAGAGATCACTTTCCAGGATAGTCTCAAAGGGCAGAATGTCCGAACAGGAGGCTGAAAAAGCAGTCAGCCTAATTTCCACCTCAGTCTCAAGAGAATCAGCATCCGATGCTGATCTTGTCATAGAGGCCATACCTGAAGTCCTGAAACTGAAGGTTTCAGCATTTTCAGACTTGGATAGAATATGCAAGGGGACCGCCATACTAGCCACAAACACATCAAGCATATCCATCGACGAGATAGCCTCATCCACCAATCGCCCGGACAGGGTTATCGGAATGCACTTCATGAATCCGGTCCCGATAATGAAACTAATTGAGATCATAAATGGAAGCCAGACCCTTCCAGAAGTCACTAGAGCTATATTGGAGGTGTCGGAGAGAATGGGAAAAACTCCCCTCCAGTGCAATGACTCTCCGGGCTTCATCAGCAATCGCATTCTTTGCCCGATGCTCAATGAGGCGATCCTAGCACTCCAAGAGGGGGTCGCCGAACCTGAGGCCATTGATGGCATAATGAAACTGGGGATGAACCACCCAATAGGCCCTCTCGCATTAGCCGACCTAATCGGCTTAGACACGGTTCTGCATATTATGAACGTGCTCAAGGACGGTCTAGAGGACGAAAAATACGCTCCGGCGGAACTTCTGGTAACCATGGTATCAGAAGGAAAGCTAGGGCGTAAATCGGGACAGGGATTCTACAGGTATTGAGAATTTAACTAAAGCACTTCACTCAGCTACGATTTAAGTCAACCGCCCCCTACGGTCGAGTATGAATGACCCGGGGAAAACACGACCATTCGCCTCCAAACAGACATCCGCCTCCATTATATCTTGCATTTTCTTGATTTCTTTGCTTTCGGGTTCAGTACTGGCGAATGACGCTGGTTCAGGATCGGACGCTGGAGGCAATGCATCCAGTGCAACATACCTACCTGCAAACAACTCCACATACTACGGGAACCTAACTCAAGGTTCAGACACAGATGACTACTATGCCGTCAACATGTCGTGGGGGACAGGCATAGCCGTCACCATCAGCATACCTGCAAACTCCGATTTCGACCTCATCCTACAATCATCAGGTGGTGCACAAATCGACTCAAGCACGAATGGAACCGGACAATCCGATCATGTCACTTCCAACGGGACTAGCGTTGGAGGAAGCACAGTATACATCTGGGTGGACCAATATCTGGGTTCAGGACAATACACCATGCAAATCGAGATATTCTCAGCAGGCAACGGCTCTGGTGGGATCGGAAATGATGCCGGTAGCGGACAAGACGCAGGTGGGTCGATGTCGAATGCACTGCCCTTGACCCTTTCCAACGGGACTGCCAACGCAACCAACTCCACCACATTCCAAGCTAACCTATCGTCCGTGAACGACGACGACTGGTATTCAATCTACGTCCCCACTGGGTACGGAATTTACGTCGAGATGTACCACAATTCAAGCGCGGACTTCGATATGTGGCTATACGACTCCAACGGGACGGAGCTGGACGAAGCATTCACAGGTAACGTACCAGAGACGGTAGGAAGCAATGGGACGGATATAGGCTCATCAACGGCTTACCTTGAAATCAAAGATTGGCCAGTCTCACCCTCTTATGGGGCATACAACTTCACTGTGAATCTATTCTCCATCGCAGGGAACCCTGCGTATTCACAAGACGACGGCCTATCAGGAGACGATGCTGGCGATGACCTAGGTAACGCTACGAGCCTACCAATTCCACAGACTTCCAACAGTACTAGATCTTTCACGGGCTGGAAATCAGCCAGCGATGATCCGAATGACTGGTACTCTTTCACAGTTCCAACTGACTACGGTGTGGAGGTCAACATGACATCCACAAACGTCACAGGATATCTCGTATTGTACTGGGAGTCAAATCTCACACTGATCGACTCGTCCCTGAACAACAACGGAGCCGAATACGTTACCTCAGATGGCCCTGAGGTCAGTGGCGAGGATGTGTTGTTAAGGGCAATGGCGATAACAGGCGAGGGATTCTACAACTTCACAGTGAACGTCTTCAGCCTAGACACCGATAACGACGGCTGGCAAGATACAACAGAGATTCAATGCGGAACTGACCCCGAAGACTACAACTCAACACCATCGGACTTCGATTACGACGGAATCTGTGACGCAATGGATCCGGACGACGACAACGATGGTACAGACGATGTCGATGATGACTTCCCCCAAGACGCCAGCGAGACTACAGACACCGACAACGACGGAATCGGCAATAACGCCGACAATGATGACGATGGGGACGGCTGGGACGACTCTGAAGAGGCCGATTGTAACACGAACCCATTAGACTACAACAGCCAGCCATCAGACATAGACTCCGATGAACTCTGCAACGAACTCGACGACGATGATGATGGCGACGGATATCTCGACTCCAATGACGATTTCCCACTTGACGCCTCTGAATGGCTGGACACGGATAATGACGGAACCGGTAACAACGAAGATACCAATGACGATGGCGATGGTTTTTCCGACGCGGATGAAATCCTCTGTGGCTCAGATCCGTTATCATACGCATCAGTGCCCATTGATACTGACACTGACGGTATCTGCGATATCATGGATACGGATGACGATGGAGACGGGTTCGCAGACGATATAGATGAATTCCCGAATGACCCGCAAGAATGGATTGATACTGACTCGGACGGTCAGGGGGACAACTCCGACTTCGATGATGATAACGACGGTGTCTTAGACGAATTCGATGCGTTCGACACAGATCCAAGCGAGCAGTATGACTTCGATGGTGATGGACTCGGGGACAACTACGATACTGACGATGACAACGATGGTTGGTCGGACTCAGATGAGACAACCTGCCTATCGGATTCGCAAGATAGCGAAAGCACCCCAGCCGACTGGGACTCAGACCAAGTCTGCGATGTTATGGATGAAGATGATGACGGCG
>Ga0160422_10000755_pt1 | contig 19803 bp, 18 predicted proteins | sample Fk160mmetaG_FD_108192 | JGI IMG/M metagenome (GOLD analysis project Ga0160422, IMG submission 108192) | Marine microbial communities from the Central Pacific Ocean - Fk160115 60m metaG | ecosystem: Environmental > Aquatic > Marine > Oceanic > Photic zone | place: The Central Pacific Ocean... | reverse complement strand
TCTATTAAATCTACAATGTTATTAACAACCCTATTTTCAATATCATCGGATTTAATTAAAGATACTGATCCAATAACTTCGCTCAGTGGAATAGGGGCTCTCGATGAAATTACTGTTATTTCCTCGATATCTTTACTCTCTTGTGCTATAGCAAAACTATTAAAAGCAAAAATAACTAATAAAAATCTTACAAATAAATTGGTGTAATTTTTCATAATATAAATCCTTTTATTTTCAATTGAGAATGAGAATCATTATCATTTACAATTTTATATAATGTATTTATAACTAAGGTTCAAGGAATAAGTCATGACAAAAAATTTTAGATTAATATTAATCTTATTTTTTTTAATATTATTAAACCCTATTTATGTAAATTCATGTGATAGGGCTTATAACCCGAGTAAAATTACAGTTGCTGGAGGCTCTATAACAGAAATTTTATATTTTTTGGAAGAACAAAGTAAAATAATAGCTGTTGATCTAACTTCAAATTTTCCAGAAGAAACTAAAAAATTTCCCTCTATAGGTTATGTTAGAAATTTATCAGCAGAGGGCGTTTTATCTCTTAAACCAACTCTTGTAATTGGTGAAGATGATATGGGGCCTCCTGATGTAGTAAATCAAATTAAAAAAACGGGCATTGATATTATAATTTTAAAAGAAGAACACTCCTCAGAGGGCATTATTGATAAGATTAAGTGTGTAGGAGAAATAATTGGTGAGGAAGAAAAAACTATTGATATAATTAATAGTAAAATTATGCCAATTAAGATTGAGTTAGATAATTTATCTAAAAATTTAAAAAATCAAAATATAAAGGTGATGTTTATATTAACAATGGATAGTGGTTCACCAATTGTCGGAGGGAAAAATACATCAGCCGATGGTTTTATAAAAATGATTGGTGCAAAAAATGCTTTTGATAGTTTTGAGGGCTGGAAGCCTGTTGGAACTGAGTCAATAATTGATGCAGCACCTGACATAATTCTAATTTCTAATCGTGGGGCTCACTCTTATAAAAATTTAGAAAACATGCATAATCACCCTACGGTAAAATATACACCTGCTGCAATAAATAGAAATATCATTGCCCTTGATGGTATGCAAATGCTTGGGTTTGGTCCTAGAACAATTGAAACAGCTCTGGACTTATCCAAAAAAATTCAAATGATAGAAACCAATTAATCATGTTATCAATCATTAATTTGAAATTTTTAAATAGCGCACAATCATTTATATTATTTTTTTTATTAATTCTTTTGTTGTTAGTTTTAATTATATCATTTTCTTTGGGTAGTTATAGCTTTCCTGTTTTATCAATTTTAATGGGAAATACATCAGCAATTGAAGCAACAATATTTACCGAAATAAGAGTACCAAGAGTTATTTTAGCTGCAATAGTTGGTGCAAGTCTTTCAGTTTCTGGAGCTTGTTTACAGGGTTTATTTAGAAATCCTCTTGCTGACCCAGGTTTAATTGGAGTTTCAGCTGGAGCTGCTTTAGGTGCATCTACAATTATAGTTTTTGGTTCGTCATTAACCTCTGCTTTTATTTTTTCTACTTTTCTACTGCCTTTATCTGCCTGTCTGGGTTCAGGATTAGTTATTTTAATGCTTTTTCTTCTAACAAGAGGTTTTGGTCACCAAGGTGTAACTTATATGCTATTGGTAGGTATTGCTGTAAATGCTATTGCATCTGTTGGAATTGGAATATTAACCTTTATAAGCTCAGACTCTGAATTGAGAAGTTTGACATTCTGGACAATGGGAAGTTTTGGTGGCATAACCTGGTCTTTGTTGATACCTGCTCTAATAATAATTTTCATTTCTTTTTTGTTTTTATTACCAATTTTAAGAAATCTAGATATTCTTCAGCTAGGTGAGTCTGAGGCAAAAAGACTTGGTGTAAATGTAAAAAGTCTAAAATATAGAATTATATTTGCTTCAGCAGCATCTGTAGGAGCAAGCGTCTCCTTATCCGGTATGATTGGTTTTGTAGGATTAGTTGTTCCTCATTTATTAAGACTTCTTTCTGGTGTAAACCATACTTATGTAGTTATAGGATCAGCATTATTAGGATCTTCACTTATGGTTTTCGCTGACTTACTATCAAGATTATTAATTCAACCAGCTGAATTACCTGTAGGCTTGATTACCAGCGCGATTGGTTCACCATTTTTTCTTTGGTTAATTTTTAGGATTAATAAAATATGAGTATTAATTCAAAAAATATATCTCTTTTTTATAATGAAAAAGAAATTTTAAATGATATCTCCATTGAGATTAGGGAAGGAAAAATAACAACATTACTTGGCCCAAATGGAGCAGGGAAATCATCATTTTTAAATATTATATCAGGTGATTTAGATTTTTATAAAGGTCATGTTTATTATAATCAAAGAAATCTGGCAGAAATAAATATCCAAGAAAAAGCGTTTTTGAGAAGTGTTATGGCTCAATCTCAACCAATTGTTTTTGACTTTAGTGTTTACGAAATTGTTGAAATGGGTTGGCTAGAAAAAGGTGATATAAAATATTCAAATAATTTTAAAACTGCTCTTCAGGAAGTATTAACTGAGTGTGACATTGATTATCTTAAAGATAGAAAATTTAATACTCTTTCAGGTGGTGAACAACGAAGAGTACATTTTGCGCGATCTTTACTTCAACTTTGGAGAGAGTCAAACTCACTTGATCCTTGTTATTTAATGCTTGATGAACCAACATCTAATCTTGATCTATTTCATCAAATAAAAATGATGAATACAATTAAAAAATTATCAACTGAGGGTGTAGGAATATTTATGATTTTACACGATTTGAATTTAGCTTTTAAATATTCAGATTATATTGCTATTTTGAAAAATGGAAAAATTGTTACTTTCGGAGATCCAATGTCAATTATTAATGATGATATTCTCTCGAACACTTTCGATGTAAAAATTCAAGTAAATAAAAAAGATGATAATATATTTATAAATTATGTGTAATAAATATGGTTAAAAAATATGAAAATGAAGCTGTGACATTGATGCGATCTAATAATATTGCAGTATTATCAACATTATCAAAAAAATATGATGACTTTCCTTTTGGTAGCTTTATTACTTATGTGACCGGTCAAGATAGATCGATATATATTTATGCAAGTGATATTGCAGAACATACAAAAAATATTCTTAAAAATTCAAAATCCTGTATTACAATTTTTAAAATTAAAAAAAATCAAGATAAACAAAATAGTTCAAGACTTAGTATAATGGGTGATTTCAAAAAAATTGATAGTGAAGAAGATATAGAAAATTGCGCAAATAGATTTTTTAAATTTCTTCCAGATAGTGAATCTTATTCTAGTATGCATGATTTTAATTTTTATAAAATGAAACCTAATAAAATAAGGTGGATTGGTGGTTTTGGAGAAATTGCCTGGTTAAAGGATAAGTTTTGGACTAGTGATAATCCAGATTGGTCAAAAGATGAAGATTCAATTATTAGTCATGTAAATAATGATCATAAGGACGTTATTATTGCAACTTTAAATGGTGTACATAATATTTATGATAAAAATGTTGAAATATTGAAGTTATCTATTGATGGGTATTATTTAAAAGCAAATAATAAAATTCTTTACATACCTTTTGATAATCCTTGTAAAAATTCTAAACAAATAAGGGATGAATTTATAAATCACGCTAAAAAATTTAAAATTTAAAAAAAAACTTTCATTATTGTTAATAATTTGCTGTATATGTAAATTATAAATTTGGAGGAAATATCCATGAAAAAAATTCTTTTCGTCTTTCTTTTTATGTTTTCGATTAATCTAGTTGCCGAAGATAATATTAAACCCCAAGAAGGTGCATTTACTTCCTTATATATGTCTGCAAAAGATGTGGAAAAATACGTATCATTTTTAAAAAAGAATACCGAAGCTTTTAAAACTATTGGATCCACAGATGCAGGGACTTGTATCACAAGATCAGGTAATCAATATCCAGGACAAATGATGATTTGGAATGCTTTCTCCAGTATAGAGGATGCAATGGTTGGCTCATTAAAATATGATCCCTATTCAGCAAAAGGACCTATTTCAAAACTTAGATCGCTTAAACATTATACTATCTGGAAGTCTCTTAAAGAATTTAGATTGGAACCAGGTCATGAAGTTGTTACTAGGTTTAAAGTTAAAAGACAGAATATAGATGCATTTGTCAAAGCAATGGACTCATTAGAGAGAGAAATCCAAGATAATGGTCATCCAGACTTTTTTAATGGTGTTTTTATTTCAATTGGCGGAGGACATGAGTCTCAGATATTAAAAGTTAGAAGTATTACCAGTAGTGCCTCTGATCAAGGAAAAATTGCAGATGAATTTTTTACCGGTAAATATAAATCTTTTAATGATGCTATAGCATTAACTGATGGTTTTGTTGATGAGCAAATTCAAATTTGTGAACAAATATATAAAAAATAATCAAAATATATAAAAATATGAGAAATTATTATGACTGATGTAGGAATTTCATCTATTGCAGGGTATTTACCCCGTTTAAGACTTTCAAAAAAAACTGTTGCCCAAGCTAACTCATGGATAGCACCAAACCTTATAGGTAAAGGAAAAGGAACACGGTCAATGGCAAATTGGGACGAAGATAGCGTTACAATGTCAGTTGAAGCTATTAGAAGAGTTCTCGGCAAAGATGATGATAGATCTCATGTTGATAGTTTATTTTTTGCTTCTACCACAATGCCTTTTGTAGACAGATTAAATTCAGGAATAATAAGAGCTGCCCTAACTTTAGAGGAAGAAACTGAGTGTGTAGATATATCCTCTACACTTAAATCAGGAACAACTGCTCTTATTCAAGCATTAGATAAGGTAAAAAGTGGAAATAGTAGTTATTCAATTGTTTCTGCTTCTGATAAAAGAAAGGCTAGATCTGCAAGCCCTCAAGAACTTGATTTTGGCGATGGGGCTGTAGCTATTGCAGTTGACAATAGAAATCTTATAGCAAAATACATTAATAGTTCATCGTTAACTATTGATTTTATTGATCATTTTAGACAACCAAATAAAGAATTTGATTATAATTGGGAAGAAAGATGGATTAGAGATGAGGGATATTTAAAAATAGTCCCAAAAGCCATACAGGAATTATTTTCTAAAGCTAATGTTTCAGGATCTGATATAGATTATTTTATTCTTCCTTGTGTTTTTCCTAGAGTTGATCAGATGATTGCAAAAAAATGTGGTATTAATCCGGAAAATGTAGTCGATAATCTTGCTTTTTCCACGGGTGACACTGGTTCTGCACATTCTTTATTGATGTTTGCTAGTATATTAGAAAAAGCTAATCCTGGAGAAAAAGTACTTATTGCAAGTTTTGGTGGTGGTTCGGATGTTATTTTATTTGAAGTAACTGATAATATTACGAATTACAAGCCTGAGCAAACAATTGAAAGCCTTTTAAATAGTGGTGTTGAAGAAAATAATTATATGAAATATTTAACTTTTAATGATTTGGTAAAATGGGAAAAAGGTATGAGAGGCGAGCAAGACCGTAAAACTGCTCTAACTACTCTTTATCGTCATAATGATGCTATTATGGGACTTATAGGTGGTAAATGTACTAAAACAGGTACAATTCAGTATCCTGCATCCCCAATTTCAGTTAGCCCTAACAGTCCAGATTTAAATACTCAAGAACCTTATAAATTTGCTGAAAAGAAAGCTAAAATATTATCTTGGTCAGCAGATTACCTATCATTTTCTGTAAATCCACCTAATCATTATGGCGTAGTTGATTTTGAAGAAGGCGGAAGAATAATGGTTGATTTTACTGATGTTGAAAAAGGTGATATTGACTCTGGTATGGATGTAAAAATGGTTTTCAGGGTTAAAATTGTTGATGAAATTAGAGGTTTTACTCGTTATTTTTGGAAAGCAATACCAGTTTAATTTTTATAATTTTTATAATATAGTAATTTTTTAATAAAAACGGAGATATTCATGGCTACTGGAATTAGAGACAAAGTTGCGATACTTGGGATGGGATGTTCTAAATTTGGAGAAAGATGGGATGCAAGCCCAGAAGATTTAATGGTTGAGTCTTACGTAGAAGCTATGGAAGACGCAGGTATTGAGCCAAATCAATTAGATGCTGCTTGGTTTTCTCATCATATTGACGATATTGGGGCAGGAAAAGGTGGAACTCCAATGTCAATTGCATTAAGGCTTCCTAATATAGCCGTTACTAGAGTAGAAAATTATTGTGCATCAGGTTCTGAAGCTTTCAGAGGTGCTGTTTATGCTGTGGCTGCTGGTGCAGCTGATATTGCTATTGCTGTTGGAATGGAAAAGCTTAAAGATACAGGTTTTGGTGGTCTATCTCCAACAAATTACGGAACTTTAACTCCTCAAATTGGACCATCTGGTTCTGCACCAGGAAATTTTGCACAACTAGCTTCTGCTTATAGGGCAAAACATGGTGTTTCTGCAGAGGACTTAAAAAGGGCCATTGCTCATGTTTCAGTAAAAAGTCATGCAAATGGAGCGAAAAATCCAAAAGCTCATCTTCAAAAAGAAGTTACTGAGGAGCAAGTTCTTAATGCTCCAATGATTGCTGAACCATTGGGTTTATTTGATTGTTGTGGTGTTTCAGATGGTGCAGCTGCTGCAATAGTAACAACACCTGAGATTGCCAAAAGCTTAGGAAAGGATAATATAATTTCAGTAAAAGCTCTTCAATTAGCTGTTTCTAATGGTCTTGAGAATCAACACAATAGTTGGGATGGCTCATACTTCCATACAGTAAGAGTTGCTGCAAAAAAAGCTTATGCCGAAGCTAATATAACAAAACCTCGTGAACAAGTATCTATGATGGAAGTCCATGATTGTTTTTCTGTTACAGAATTAGTCACTATGGAAGATCTATTTATCTCTGAAGAAGGCAATGCTGTGAAGGATGTTATGGATGGTTTTTATGATGCTGATGGAAAGGTACCTTGTCAGATTGACGGTGGGCTAAAGTGCTTTGGTCATCCTATTGGTGCATCAGGATTAAGAATGCTCTACGAAATGTATTTGCAGCTTCAAGGTAGAGCAGGAGAGAGACAATTAAAAAATCCATCTATTGGATTAACTCATAACTTAGGTGGTCAACCAGCTAATAATGTATGCTCTATTGCTATAATTGGTGCATTGGACAGTTAAGCTCACTTTATTTTTTTTCAGCCAAATACCCTGAGTAATTTGGTTGATCAATGCTTAGTTTTTCCATTGTTGTTTTATATAAATGATCAACCAACTCATCATTATTTATATCTATTTCTTCATTATTAATTTTTTCACAAAGAATTTGATTTAAATCTTTTAAATTACCTTCAATTTTTAAGATCTCTTTCAACCTTTTCTCTTCTTTAGAATTATTTTCTTCTTCTAATTTTAATTGTCTTAAAACTATATTTAATGAATTTTTTGCAACATGAGCGTGAAACCTTTTTTGTCCTTTTAATTCACTAATAATATCATTTTCTAAAAAATTAATTATAGAAATAATTAATTCCTCCTTTGATGGTGGGTTATTCATCTAGAAACTCCTTTGTGATTAATCTCAATAAATCAATTTCTGTTTCTGAGGATCTTCTTCCTATTGCAGCTCTGTCAACACTTTTGTCATACCCAGATTGATATGCATCATACATCTTTAAACACATAATACCCCACTTTAGTGTTCCTAAAACCTCCCAGAATTGGATAGATTTTTTATTAATTTTGAAATCTGATGATTTTTCATAGGAATTATAAAAATCTTCTCTCTCTCCAAACCCACCAACAGGTTTGTTCATTTTTCCAAATCTCCAGCTATTTACACATATCCAAGCAAGATCCTCATGAGGATCACCAAGATGAAGTAGCTCCCAATCTAATATAGATTTTATACCAGTTTCTTCTGACATAAGTATATTTCCATTTCGAAAATCTCCATGCAATAAATATAGTTTTTCATTATTAGGAATATTTTTTTCAAGCCACTTAAAACTAAAGTCAAAAACAGGAATGCTAAGATTATAATTTTTATAAATCTCAAAGTATTTTCTGAATTCATCAATCGCTTCTGATTTCTGAATATTTTCCAATCCTTTTTGATTTATTTTATGTATTTTTGATAAATAATAACCACATTGTTCTGATAAATTAACTTTTTTACTTTTAAGAAAATTATTGTCTACAATTTTATTACCTAAGGCCACTCCATCAATAAATTCCATAAAAAAACCTTCACCTAAATTAGATTCAGAATAAGTTCTATATAAAATTTTTGGAACAGGAATTTTTTCGTCATATGCTGCTCTCATAACATCGGACTCTATCTTTAGCGAAAGTGGAGGATACTGATTGTCAATATTTCTAATGCCTTGAAAATGTCTTCTGAGAACTATTTTTTCTTCACTTGAGTCATTTTTATACTTAATAATCCAGGTTTCGTTACTTGAACCGCCTGGTAATTTGTCAATTTCAAAAATTGAACTAAATTTAATATCCTTTGATATTAAAAAATCTTTAATATCTTTTTTTGTTTGATTCATTTTTTTCTATTTTATAATAGTTTTTTTCAAAAGTTATTTTATGATACAAACTAATTATGGCAAAGAATAAAGAAAAAAATGTAAATTTAAAACCTGGTTTTTTTTCAAAAATAAGAACATATTTTCTTACAGGTATAGTTGTTGCCGCCCCAATAACTGTTACAGGATGGGTGACCATTTGGTTTATTCAAGCGGTTGATGGATGGTTTTCTCCATTTGCTCCAAAAGGCTATAATGATCTGCCTTTTAGTATCCCAGGACTTGGAATTATCTCTGCTTTTATTATTTTGACAATTCTAGGTGCCCTTACAACTAATTTTTTTGGAAGAACGATTATAAGCTATGGAGAAAGATTAGTTGATCGTTTACCAATTATAAGAAATATCTATGGTACTTTAAAACAAATATTTCAAACAATTGCCTCAAAATCCTCAAATAATTTTCAAAGGGTTGTAATGCTTGAGTACCCAAAAGAGGGATGTTGGGCTATAGCGTTTGTAACAACTGAAGCAAAGGGTGAAATTGCAAAGAAACATGATAATGAAATGCTTTGTGTTTTTCTTCCTACAACACCAAATCCAACATCAGGTTTTTTGTTATTTGTTCCCAAAGATAAAGTAATTGAACTTGATATGTCTGTAGAAAGTGCTGCAAAATTAATAATTTCTGCAGGTTTAGTGATGCCTGAAAAGAAAAATTAACCAGCTTCTAAATATTTTAGTGCTTCTTCTTTATTAAACAAATGAAGTAAAATCTCTAAATTTTTTCCTCTTTCTGTTTTTCCTAAAATGTTACTATCAATAATATAATTAGCATCGTTTTTTGCTAATTCTAACAACTCTCTATCAATATTCAAATTTGCAATTTTAAAGTAAGGTAAACCAGACTGTTTTACCCCTAGTATTTCTCCTGCACCTCTAAGAATAAGATCTTCCTCAGCTATTATGAATCCATCATCAGTATTTCTTAATGTTTCTAATCTTTTTTTAGCATTTTCTCCCAATGGAGATTTGTATAATAAAAGACAACTGGATAATTTATCACTTCTCCCAACTCTACCTCTTAATTGATGAAGCTGAGATAAACCAAACCTTTCTGAGTGTTCTATCACCATAAATGTTGCATCTGGAACATCAATTCCTACTTCAATTACTGTTGTAGCAACTAAAATCATTTTGCTACCATATTTAAAGTCGTTCATTACTTTTTCGCGATCTTCAACTTTCATTTTTCCATGAACTAATGCTACCTTATCTTTATAAATATTGTTTAATTGATGAAATCTGTCTTCTGCAGCTGCTAAATCTATTTTTTCTGATTCCTCAATAAGTGGACAAACCCAATAAATTTTTTCACCTACATTTATTAATCTTTCAATAGAATCAATAACTTCAGATATTTTATTAATTGGCTTTGCTATAGTTTTAATAGGTTTTCTTCCCTTCGGTTTATCTAAAAGTCTTGAAACCTGCATTGATCCAAATGCTGTAAGCTCTAGAGTTCTTGGGATAGGTGTAGCACTCATAATTAAAATATCTGGAGGATAATCCTTACTTTTCGATGTTAGCGATAGTCTCTGATGAACACCGAAACGATGCTGTTCATCAATTACGACCAATCCTAGATCATTAAATAAAACTTTTTCCTGAAAAAGCGCATGTGTACCAATTATTATGTCAATTTTTCCTTCCTTAAGATCTTTAAGGATTATTTCCCTATCTTTTTGCTTTGTTTTACCTGTAAGAATATTTACACTAATATTTGATTTTAAGCATAAATCTCTAATTCCTTCATAATGTTGTCTTGCAAGTAGCTCAGTTGGCGCCATCATTGCGCCTTGCTTTAATGAGCCTGCTGTATGAAAAAGACCTGCAAGAGCAACTATGGTTTTACCTGAGCCTACATCTCCTTGAAGTAATCTAATCATTCTGTCAGACTTACTTAAATCATTCGAAATCTCTTCAATAGAAATTTTCTGTGAATTAGTAAGTTCAAATGATAAATTATTTAATAATTCTCTAACTAATTGATTTTTATCAATTATTTCAATTCCTTTAGGGGCTTCAAAGTTTTTTGAAATTAAGGCTAATGACAACTGATTTGCTAGTAATTCATCGTATACTAAACGTTGTTTTGATATATTTTGATGATCTAAATCATCTAAGTTTTGTGGGTTATGACAATCTTTTATAGATTTAGAAAATTCTGGCCATTTCATTCTATTTATAAGCTCTTGGTCATGCCACTCGGGAAAATCTGGAACTGTATCTAAAACTTTTTTTATATAATTTCTAATTACTTTATTTGATAAACCCTGTGTAAGCCTATAAACAGGCTCAATATCTTGGAAATCACCTAATTTTTGACTTTTTATTATATGCTGAGGATGAATTATCTGTTTTCTTTTTTTATAAGTCTCAATTTTACCACTTATGGTAGCATTTGAGCCAATGGGAAGAATATCCTCCAAATACTGTCTTCTGGCATTAAACCAAATTAAATCAAGCTCTCCTGTTTCATCTATACATGTAATTTTATAGGGTAATCCTCTTCTTCTTGAAGGATTATGTTTAGTAACAGTTAAATCCATCGTTACAATTCTATTATTTTCTGCACTTATGATTGTTGGCCTATAACTTCTATCAATTATGTTATTTGGAAGATGCCATAAATAATCGACAATATTTTCACCAATTAAATATTTTAGTTTTACTTTTAATCTTGGTCCTATTCCTTTCGAAGTTTCAATAGGTTTAAATAATTTATCTAGAATCTTTGGTCTCATTGCTCTATTAAAGTACAAATTATGGAAAAAAACACAGAAATAATTAGAAAAAAAATTTTATTTCGATCTTGGCATCGTGGAACTAAAGAAATGGACCTTATTTTAGGAACTTATGCTGATAATAATTTATCAAATATGTCATATGATGAGTTAATGCATTTCCAAAGTTTTTTAAATTTAACTGATCCTGATTTGTATAAATGGTTAATTTCTGAAGAAAAAGATTTCCCTGAGGAATTTAGAGATTTAATTGAAGATATAATTCTTAAAACAAATTCTTAGGCTAAAAATGAGCAGTTTAAAAGAAGTTCTAACAAGAGAATTTTATTCTGATATCAGTAAAATTAGTGATTTGGGTGAGATTCCTGAGGGATCAGAACCACTTTTAATAAATGAAATATCAGAAAATTTAGATAAAAATATTTTAATTATTGCTAGAGATTTAAAAAGATATCAGCAACTAAAAGATGGTCTTGAATTTTTTTTAAAAAAAGATGTTTTATTATACCCTCAATGGGACTGTGTTCCATATGACAGAATTTCTCCCAATAAATTAATTACATCAAAACGTTTAGAAACCTTATCTCGATTATCTAATGGAAAGAATAAAACTAAAATAGTTTTAACTACTATTCAGGCTTCGTGCCAAAGAACTTTATCTTTAGATGAGGTTAAAAATAAATTTATATCATTAAAGCCAGGTGAAGTTATTGATATAAATAATTTAGTAAATTTTTTTGTAAGCAATGGATATGAAAAGACTTCTACAGTCAGAGAGCATGGTGAATTTTCTGTTAGAGGAGGGATAATTGATTTTTATTCACCTTTAAATAAACCTATTAGATTAGACTTATTTGGGAATACAATTGACTCTATCAAATCTTTTGATTTGATTTCACAGAGATCTCTTGAGCTTCTAAAGGAAATATTTATTTATCCAGCCTCAGAAGTTATTCTCAATGACAAAACCATCGAGAATTTTAGAATTAATTTTAATAAAAAATTTGGCTCACAAAAAGAAAAGGTTAAAATTTACGATAGTATATCAGAAGGAATTTCTTATCCTGGAATGGAGCATTGGTTACCTTTTTTTTATAATAAAACAGGTTTAATATTTGATTATTTAGATAAACCAATAATACTATTAGATCATTTATATGATAGTTCTTTAGAAGATTTTCTTGATACTATTAATGACCATTTTCAATCAAGAAAAGACTATGACGAAAACAGATTATCTAAAGTTGAAAATAAATATTTTTCAATTGAGCCTTCAAATCTTTATCAAAATAAAGAAGAGTATAACAAAAATTTGTACTCAAGAAATTGTATTAGAATTAGCCCATTTAAAAAACCAGATGCAATAAATTTAAATGGGAAAGCCTCGACAAAATATTCAAATATTAAATCTAATAGAAACGACTCATCTAGTTATGAGAATCTTAAAAGCGATATTCTTGATTTTACTAAAAAAAATAAGAAAATCATAATTGCCTGTTCAAGTCTTGGGTCAAGTGAAAGGGTTGCAAAAATATTAATTAATAATGGTATTTTAAGAAATTTTAAAAATTTAGAGTCCTTTAAAAATATTGACCAAAAAAGCATTTATTTAACAGTCTTAAATTTAAATAGTGGTTTTCACTTTGATGATTATATTTTTATCTCTGAGCAAGATATATTTGGTGAAAAATTTTATAGACCTCGTATAATTAGAAAAGCCGAAAATTTTATAAGAGAAATATCAAGTGTAATGCCTGGTGACGCAGTTGTTCATGTTGATCATGGAATTGGAAGATTTGAAAATTTATCAACGCTTGAAATTAATAATGCTAAACATGAGTGTCTTTTAATTAAATATGCAAATGACGATAAATTATATTTGCCTGTCGAAAATATTGAGGTTTTATCCAGATATGGATCAGATATTTCAGACGAGATGCTTGATAAACTTGGTAGTATATCATGGACAACAAGAAAGGAAAATTTAAAAAAGAAAATTAAATTTTTAGCCGAGGAGTTAATTTCGGTTGCAGCTAAGCGTCAACTCTCCAAAGCTGAAATGTTTAACGTTCCTGAAGATTTTTATGAAGAATTTTGTTCAAGATTTTCATTTGAAGAAACCAATGATCAGTTAAATGCAATTAATGATGTTCTAAAGGATTTAGAAAAGGGTCTCCCAATGGATCGATTAATTTGCGGGGATGTTGGCTTTGGCAAAACTGAAATTGCTCTAAGGGCATCTTTTTTAGCTGCTATGAGCGGTAAACAGGTATCTATTCTTGCTCCAACAACTTTGTTAGCAAGACAGCATTATGAAACATTTAAAGATAGATTTAAGGGCTTTCCAATAAATGTATTCGAATTATCAAGACTCACTCCTAAAAAAGATAGTGTCATTAAGAGTATAAACTCTGGATCTTGTGATATAGTTATAGGAACACATTCTCTTTTAGGTGAAAAAATAAATTTTAGTGATCTAGGCTTATTAATTATCGATGAAGAACAACATTTCGGTGTTAAACATAAAGAAAAAATCAAAAAACTAAGAGATAATGTTCATGTGCTTACATTAACAGCAACGCCTATACCCAGAACACTTCAATTAGCAATGACAGGTGTTCGAGATTTATCAATTATTGCATCACCCCCAATAGATAGACGTGCAATAGATACATATGTATTTCCAAACGATCCTCTGGTGGTTAAAGAGGCACTTCTTAGGGAGCGTCATAGAGGGGGACAGAGCTTTTATGTTGTTCCAAGAATTTCTGATATTGAGGATATTGAAGAATATTTTAAGGAATTTATTCCAGAAATTAACTATATAACTGTTCATGGTCAAATGCCTTCAAAGCAAATAGAAGATAGAATTAATGATTTTTATATGGGTTCATATGATGTTTTAATTTCAACAACAATTATTGAGTCAGGATTAGACATACCAAATGCTAATACATTAATTATTCATAGATCAGATATGTTTGGTTTATCTCAATTGTATCAAATCCGTGGTAGGGTGGGTCGTTCAAAGGTGAAGGCTTATGCATACCTTACTTACAAAGAACATAAAAAACTAGGAAAGAAAGCTTTAAAAAGATTAGAAGTTCTCCAATCTCTTGATTCATTAGGAGCCGGTTTTAATCTTGCAAGTTATGATTTGGAAATTCGTGGATCAGGTAATTTACTCGGTGAAGAGCAATCCGGGCAAATAAAAGAAGTTGGCATAGAGTTATATCAAAATATGCTTGAGGAAACTATTGATGAGTTAAAAAATACAACTCAAAAAAATAAAAACAATCAATGGTCACCAAAAATATCATTACCTTTATCAATTTTAATACCTGAGGATTATATATCTGATCTTACTATTAGAATGGAGATATATAAGAGATTATCTTCTATAATTTTAGAAGAAGAAATAGATGAAATTGCAGCAGAATTAATTGATAGATTTGGAAGTCTTCCTCAGGAAGTAGAGACTTTAATTGATACAATAGGATTAAAGAATTTATGCAAAAAAACAAATATAGAAAAGATTGATTGTGGAAATAATGGTTTCCTGATTTCATTTAAAAATAATACTTTTTCAAATCCTGTAGAATTAATAAAATATATTAATAATAAAAAGAATTATATAAGTATAAGGTCTGATCAGAGGCTATTTGTTAAGTTTAAGGAACAAAAAGAAAATCTAATCGATTATATTAAATCTATAGTAAATGATTTTTTAAAAATGATAGAAAATTAATTAGAGCTCATATGCTTTAAAAGTTTTACTAATGAGTCAACAGATTGTGATCCTGTAAGTGTTATTCCATCATTAATAACATATGTTGGAACACCCATTACACCATTTTCTCTATTTTTTTTCTCTTCTTCGATTATAGTTTCATTATCAAGATCTTCTGAGAATTTTTTCCTAATTTCTTCTTTATTTAAACCGGAATCCTCAGCTATTTCTAATAATATATCAATATTACTTATATCCTTAGATTTTTCAAAATATGCTTTGAATAAATTTTCAACAACTTCGGTATGACAATTATATTCTTTTGACCAATAAATTAATTTATGACTATTAAACGTATTAGGAATTATATCTAACTTACTGTTTATAATTGAAATTCCTGATTTAATAGCTTCGCTTTTAATTCTCTCTTTCATGGTGCTATAATGATTCTCATTAAACTTTCTTGATATATATTCTTTTTTATTAACACCTTTTTTTGGAAAGTCAGGATTTAGCTGAAATGTTGAGTATGTAAATTTTACGTCTATATCAGGTACAAGACTTATTGCTTTATCAAAATTTCTTTTACCAATAAAGCACCATGGACAAATAGTATCGGAAATTACATCAATTTTTATCATTATTTTCTCTAAATTTTATAGATAATCTTGCTTATTGTAAAATCTAAAGGCATAACTGTCTATAATGGAAACAAAATTATCATATTTAGTAGACAGTCATTGTCATTTAAATTTTAAAGATTTTAATGATGACTTTGAAAAAGTTTTGATAAGGGCGGAAGAGTCAAACGTCAAAATAATGGTTTCAATATCAACTGAATTAGATGAAATTGATAAAATTATAAAAATTTCAGATAAATATAGTAATATTTACTGTACAGTAGGTGTTCACCCTCACTCAACAAATGTAAAAAATCAATTTGATGAGGTTTTTCTTGAAGAAAAGTCTAAAAATTCCAATGTTATAGGGATAGGGGAGACAGGTTTAGATTTTTATTATGAAAATTCTAAAAAAGATGATCAAATAAATAGTTTTAAAAAACATATAAATGTCTCCAGAAAAACACAACTACCAATAATTATTCATACTCGTGAGGCCGATGATGAAACATGTTTAATTTTAGAGGAAGAGATAAAAAAAGGTTATTTTCCAGGAATTATTCATTGTTTTACTGCAGGAGATGATTTAGCGAAACGTGTTTTAGATTTGGGTTTTTATATATCTTTATCAGGTATAGTTACTTTTAAAAATGCCAATAAATTAAGAGAAACTATAAAAAATATTCCTTTAGAAAGACTAATAGTTGAAACCGATTCCCCATATCTATCACCTGAGCCTATGAGAGGAAAAAGAAATGAACCCTCACATGTAGTACATACTGCAAAATATTTAGCAGATTTTTACAATGTTGATGAAGATGAGTTTTTTAAATTAACTACAAATAATTTTTTTGAAATCTTTAAAAAAGCAAAAAGGCCTGTTTATGAGCAGTAAAATAATGGTTACTGTGCTTGGTTGCGGATCTTCTGGTGGTGTTCCGAGAATAGATGGTGATTGGGGTAATTGTGATCCAAACGAACCAAAAAATTTAAGATCGAGATGTTCTTTATTAGTTCAAAAATTCAATGATTTAGGAAATGTTACTACAGTTTTAATTGATACCTCTCCAGATTTAAGAAATCAATTATTGAAAACTAATGTAAAACAAATTGATGCAGTATTATATACTCATGATCATGCTGATCAGTCTGGTGGTATAGATGATCTGAGAATTTTTGCACTTAGAAAAAGAAAAAGAGTTCAAGTTTATATAGATGATAAAACTGCTTCTAGGCTAATACCAAGGTTTAGTTACTGTTTTAATACCCTTGAAGATAAAGTTTATCCTGCAATATTAGAAAAAAATATAATTATTCCATTTGAAGACTTTGTAATAAACGGACCAGGTGGAGATATAAAATTTCTCCCATTCCTTCAAAAGCATGGAAAAATTGATTCTTTAGGCTTTAAATTTTATAATATTGCATATTCTAGTGATGTTGTAGATTTTTATCCTGAGAGTTTTGATTTACTAAATAATTTAGATTATTGGATTGTCGATGCATTACGATATGATCCTCATCCAACACATGCCCATTTAGATCTTACATTAGAATGGATTAAAAAACTTAATACTAAGAGAGGAATACTCACAAATCTTCATATTGATCTTGATTATAATGATTTAAAAGAAACATTACCCAATCATATTCAACCAGCTTTTGATAATTTAACTTTTGAGGTAGATTTATAGATATATTATTTATACATAATATAAATTATGCGCATTATTATGATTAAATTTATTACGAAAAGAATACTTATAGCATTACCTACTCTTCTAATTATAGTTGCTTTTAGCTTTTCTATGATGAGAGTTGCACCTGGCGGACCATTTACAAATGAGAGAGCATTGCCACCAGAAATAGAGAGAAATATTAAAGCTGCTTATAATCTTGATAAGCCTGTTTATGAACAATTTTATATATATATTAAAAACTTAACAAAAGGTGATTTTGGCCCCTCTTTTAAATATAAAGACTTCTCTGTAAAGGAATTGATTCTAAATGGATTACCAGTAAGTGTTACTCTAGGATTATCCTCGATAATAATTTCATTATTTATAGGATCATTATTAGGAATAATTGCAGCTATCAACAGAAATACTGTGTTTGACTACTCCGTTATGGGCATTTCTCTAATCGGTATATGTGTACCAAGTTTTGTAATGGCGCCATTATTATCGTTATTTTTTAGTCTATATTTGGGAATTTTACCAACATCTGGTTGGAATAATGGTAATATAATGAATCTTATTTTACCAATAACAGCATTATCATTGCCTCAAATTGCAGTAATTTCAAGGATGATGAGAGCGAGTACTATTGAAGTATTGAATTCAAACTTTATACGAACTGCTAAGTCAAAAGGTTTAAAACAATCATATATTATAAGAAAACATGTAATTAGAGCTTCAATTTTACCGATTATTGAGTATTTGGCTCCTGCTTCAGCAGGTTTAATGACTGGATCAATAATAATCGAGCAAATTTTTGGTTTACCTGGGATAGGAAGATATTTCGTTGTGGGTGCATTACAGAGAGATTATACATTAGTAAGTGGAGTTTTAATTTTATACGCCTCCTTATTGATATTTTTAATATTAATTACTGATATTATTAGAGCAATTTTAGATCCCAGGGTCAAAATTTAAGACTATGAATAAAAATAATATAAAAATAGTCGAAGATTATGCAAATATTAAAGGAAGATCTCTTTGGGTTGATGCCAAAAGAAGGTTGTTTCAGAACAAAGCTGCGGTTGTTTCTTTAATTTTACTTTTTTTGGTAGCTTTTTTATCGTTTTTTGGTCCTTTTTTTTTAAAATATAGCTTTAGCGATACTGATTGGAATTCAATATATTACCCCCCTAGCCTCATTAACGGACATTTTCTTGGAACTGACGGAAACGGAAGGGACTTATTGGTAAGGATTTTATATGGAGGAAGATTAAGCCTAAGTATTGGAGTTTTAGCAACACTTGTTAGTGTTTTTATCGGTGTTATTTACGGTACTATCGCCGGATATTTTGGTGGAAAATTAGATATATTTATGATGAGAGTTGTCGAAATTTTATATGCTATGCCCTATTTAATTTTTGTGATTATTCTAATGGTAGTGTTTGGGCGAAATATTTATTTTCTTTTTATTGCTATAGGTGCTGTTGAATGGTTAACAATGGCAAGAATAGTAAGGGGACAGACTATATCATTAAAAGAAAAAGAGTTTATTGAAACAAGTAAAGCACTTGGTCAAACTAATTTTATGATTATATGGAAGCATATAATACCAAATTTAGCTGGTCCAATAATTGTATACATTACTCTTATGGTACCATCTGTGATTATTTTAGAGAGTTTCTTATCATTTCTTGGCTTGGGTGTTCAGGAACCATTAACATCCTGGGGTGTATTAATTTCAGAGGGTTCGAGGGAAATGGAAACAGCTTGGTGGTTATTAATTTTTCCAGGATTATTCATGACTATAACATTAGCTTCATTAAATTTTATTGGAGATGGATTAAGAGATGCAATTGACCCAAAAGAATATTAAAAACAATAGTTTATTATTAGATATTAATAATCTAAACGTATTTTTTAACACTCCTGAAGGCACATCTCATGTTGTAAAAGATGCAAATTTTAACATAAAAAAAGGTACGTGCCTTGGAGTTGTTGGTGAGTCTGGTTCCGGAAAAACTCAAACTTTTTTTTCTATAACGGGTTTATTAGCAAAAAATGGCTATGTTGAGGGAAAAGCATTTTTTAAAAATACGAATTTGATAACATGTGACGAAGAAAGAAGAAGAGGTTTTCTTGGAAAATCAATTGGTTTTATTTTTCAGGATCCTATGACAAGTTTAACGCCTCATTTAAAAATAGGTGATCAGTTAGCTGAAATAGCTATTTACCATAAAAAAATTAATAAAAATAAGGCTATGAAAAGAGCAATTGAGGTAATGGATATTGTAAAATTACCATCTAATAGAGATATAATTAATTCCTATCCTCATGAATTATCTGGGGGAATGAAACAAAGAATTATGATAGCAATTTCATTAATGTGTGAACCAGACTT
>Ga0160422_10000754_pt1 | contig 19803 bp, 24 predicted proteins | sample Fk160mmetaG_FD_108192 | JGI IMG/M metagenome (GOLD analysis project Ga0160422, IMG submission 108192) | Marine microbial communities from the Central Pacific Ocean - Fk160115 60m metaG | ecosystem: Environmental > Aquatic > Marine > Oceanic > Photic zone | place: The Central Pacific Ocean... | reverse complement strand
TTGGACGCTTGGTACTCGTTGTCGCCGCAATCCGAGCAAGTCTGTTGAACCGTCTTGCTGTCGGCAGAGATTTTCTGTCCGGCGTTGCACGTCGGCTGAACATTACATGTTTCTTCGCGGTGGTTGGTCGACGCCTGGTACTCGTTGTCGCCGCACGCAGAGCAGGTCTGCTCAATTGTCTTGCTGTCTGTACTGATCTTTTCGCCAGCGTTGCACGTGGGCTGTGTCTTGCAACTTGTCTGACCCGTCTGATCTTGATAAGTGTTGTCGCCACAGGTTGTGCATGGCGATTCTGACGTCTGCCCAGCGGCTTGGTAGGTGCCAGCTGCACATAGTGTGCCTTTGCAAGAGTCGGTGCCCTCGTCTTCTTGGTACTTGCCTGGCGGGCAGTCAGCGCACGAAAATGGACTTGATGAAGTCAATGTGTATTCGCCGGCTTCGCACAGGCGACAGCCCGACCACACCGTAGTACACGACGTTGCGTCGTTGTTGTCGCAGCACTTCAAACTGGCCGTGCTCCAGTCGCTGCTGCTGTATGCATTGGACGCCGCGTTGGCCCAATCTGTCTGCATCAGCGTGGCAGGGTCGTTCGTGTTGCCACTTGTCATCAGCACGCGCCCGGCGCAGCACACGTGGCCTGCCGGCGACGTGGCGGAGTACGCACAGTTCGCGCGGGATCCGAACTTGCACTCAGACAGCAGTGACGAGTACACGAATGCAAGGTTGTGCTCGGCAGACGGTGCATTGACCGGCATGCTGCTTACGTGGCCAGTGATTTGTCCTAAGCCCGTAGTGATAGTTTCGTCAGCGCATACATGTCCCTTGCCTGTAGAAAAGGGATAGCAAAAGTGATGGTCGGAACGCACTAGTGCAAAGCATAGTGAAACAAGCACCAGGCGTCTTAACATGTTTCGGATTTTACATGCACTTACTTTAATAGTACACAAAATGGTTGTGGCAGGTACACAAAACGTGTGGTTGTGGGAAATGTGGGCACGTCGTGGCCTTGTTGCTCTTTGTCGTGTGCCACGTCAACACACCGCCACAGTCATCATGGCAAAACAAGTGACATCCGGTCAGAAACTGGCACACGCGCTCGTTCAGGCACAGGACGCCGACCCGCGGGCCGCCACCTTGCCAAACATGTGCTCATCTCATACCATCATGCTCAAGGACAACGCCAACACGCTGTTCCGGTGTTTTTCCGTGTCGCTGCGCCGCCCGCACGATCTGCCACCCGACAGGTGGGAAATTGTTGAGCTGCCGGACGCGATGCCGGATCCGCCGTCGCACTGTCTAAAGAAGGGCTGCACCGTTGATGCACGACGCGTCGTGGTGGACCACATCACGTTTGGCCTGCTGGCCGACCACCGTCTGCAGGCCGCGGTCGGTCCCAAGGGTGAGCTGGTCGCCATGCGCATGTTTCCACCGGCTGCGGACACGGAAAAGGACGCCAGCGAGTACTGGTCCCAGTTTGCCGACAGACTCAAGGCCGCTGCTCCCGACAAAAAGCCATTAATCGAAGAATGACCGATTATGTTGCCAAGGTCCACTCAGTTCAGGACGAGACGGACATCCAGCAGCCGTGGGTGGTGACGCACACCAGCGACGTGGTGTGCGGCACCGTGTTTTTTGTCAACGCAGCCGACATTGGCCTTCCGCGATTAGGCGTCGTCGGCATAACCAACGCCCACTGCATCCAGCACGCATCGAGCCGGCGGTGCCGCGTCATGAAGGAGACTGTGGTAATGGGCATGTGTCGCGTTCTGTGGCTCTCGCCATCCTCCGAGCTCGACTTTGCCGTGCTGTGTCCCGAGTTTACGTACAACGGTGCAACGGCTCCGATCAGCAAAGCCGTGCTCTCCGTAGGCCATCACGTGGTTATTAAGGGATACCCGTACGACTCCGAGCACTGCCAGCAGTCGTACGGCAGCGTCTCCGGACACTCTGACGGTCACTGGATCGAGTGCAATTTAGCGTCAAACGTCGGCAACAGCGGCGGGCCTCTGGTGTCGGCCGAAACGCACCAGGTGCACGGCATCGTGACGCAGTCGCCGGCGGGCTCCGAGTCCATCACGCAGGCCGTGCCTATGTGGGTCGTTTACACAGCGCTTAGCAGATGGGCGACGACGGAGAGTGCGGTGCTGCGCTTGCCCTGCATTGACGCCGATCTGACAAAGCTCTCGCCCAGCATGATCAACATGCTCGGCATTGAATGCACGGCGGAAGGCGGTTTTGTGCAGAGAAGCACGAGCCCTCCCGTGCGGGCAGGAGACGTCATCACGCGCGTGGGACCGTACCCGGTGTGCAAGCACACGTGCATGGTACAAACACCAGAAGCAGGGTGCCTGCGTCTTGACAGTGAGGCTTTGTTGCTGCTTTTGCCCAAAAGGTTCTGTGTGCGCCTGCACCGGCATGGCGTCAACGGCGAGTTTGGCGTACGCATGACACAGCAACCCGAGGCTTACCGACACATACGAGAGCTGTATCCTTTTTGGGAGCCGGTGCCTTATGCAAAAGTATGCGGGGCAGTTTTAGTGAACTTAAGCATCAATTTACTGAGAGAAGTGAGCACGGACGAAAACGACGAGATTACAAACAGGGCGTGGCACACGTGGCACACGTCCGACGCATCAACGCCTGGCGTGGTTGTCTCGTTTGTAGGTCCGCACACGTACGCCCACGACATGGGCCTGCGCCCGCTGATGCGGCTGATGCGCGTGAATGATACCAAAGTGCTAAGCATTGACGCGGTGCGACAATTCATTCAAAGCAAAACGAGGCTTCGCAACTCGACGCTGATGCTCGAGTTTGAGGACTTTCGAGTGGCCGTGCCGCTTGCCGCCGTTCAATTCTAGGCGCGTATGCCATGGATCAAATGATGTCCAGCGTTCACGCTTGCGTGCAAAAGGTTCAATCTCACCTGGGCTGGGGGTGGAAAGAATGCGTGTACCGCGAGGCACTGGCCATTGAGCTACGCAATTCTGGCTACATGGTCAACACTGAAGTGTCTATGCCCATAAAGTACAAGGGGCAGCCACTGTCAAACGTGCACGCTCGGGTGGACATGCTCATCGACGGGCACTGCATTGTCGAGCTAAAAGTGGGCGGATCGCAGATGGGGTTAGCCAAGGCGCAGCAGCAGTGCAAGCGTTACCTCGATGCGTGTGCCGGCCACGCTGCCGACGGGGGCCTCGTGGTCATCTTTGCCGACGCGCCGGGTCAAATTGCCATGACTCAGGGGGTGTAATATCCCTTAGAAACGCAGTAAAGTCTGCGTCATCGCCGCCGCATCTAGATTCATTTCTGGGTCTCCTTCAGGGGTAGGGTTAGGGTTAGGGTTAGGGTTAGGGTTATCATCTTGTAAGTCAGCTTTAAATACCACTTTAAACGCCACCGCGTTCCGCGAGTCCCTCGCCAGGTCGGTACCATCGTGCAATTTCCAACCTGTATCATCAGAACCTTGCGTATAAGGGACATAATGACGTTGACACCATGCTAAATTGAATAAAGTATCATCCTTTAAGTGCGACTCACTTATTAATGACATGAATAAGGGCCTACGTTGCGATTGCGTCGTAAAATATAAAATGATGTCAAAATTGTCCCAAAATATTCCAGTGGGATTCGTTTGTTCTGGATTTGGAAATGTAAACAAAAATTTGAACTCTCTTTTGGCACGATCAAGGATAGTTGTTGTAAAAAAATCCTTCCAAGTAACAGCGTCGCCGCCGCCGCCGCCAACATTGTCGTATTCTGACAACAAGTATTCCCGGATTTTGTTGTCCGGATACTCTACCACAATTTTATACGGCATGTTCAAACAAGATACAGCAACATAATATACTCAACGGCAATCGAACCCGGGCCGCCAGGTCCATCGCCGCCTCATCTAGATTCATGTACATACATAGGAATATAAGGCCCCTCCGGGAATCGAACCCGGGCCGCCAGATTCAAAGTCTGGCATCCTAACCACTGGAACAAGGGGCCAAACGAAATTCCGACGCCGGGAATCGAACCCGGACCTCTGTGGTGAAAGCACAGTATACTGACCGTTGTACTACGCCGGATAAGTGTAGTTCCTCCAGGTATCGATCCTGGTCCTCCAGGTTATGAGCCTGGCACTCTAATCCAGTGAGCTAAGGAACTTAAAGGTGGACGTACCGGGCCTCTACATCTAAAATGACCCACACACGCCCTATCGCCCGCCCTGGGGATCGAACCCAGGACCACATGCTTAAAAGGCATGCGCTCTGCCGACTGAGCTAGACGGGCATGTTGTTTGGTGCTCCCGGCGAGACTTGAACTCGCGGCCTGTGGCTCATAAGACCACCGCTCTGACCAACTGAGCTACGAGAGCTGTGCTAGCGGCGGGGTTCGAACCCGCGAAGCTTTCGCAGGGGATCTTAAGTCCCCCCCCTTTGACCACTCGGGCACGCTAGCAAAAGTACCCCTGACGGGACTCGAACCCGCAACCCCCGGATTAGAAGTCCGATGCGCTATCCATTGCGCCACAAGGGTTCTGCCACATGGGTCATGTCGCATAAATAGTGTTTTAATGTTCAATGACGTCGAGCTAAACGAGCAGCAGGAACTGTTGATGTCGCTGTGCCTCTGGTGGATATGTGCTATGATGTGGCTGTGCTATTCCGGATTGCATCGGTTCTGAGGTGGCAACTGCTGCCTGGCCAAATTTACACGCATGCCGACGCGGCTGATATGGCCGCTAAGAAAAACGGAAACAAGAGGCGTGGCTGTGTCACACTGCGCTGCACCGGTTTTGATGTTGGCCCGCGTCCGCCGCTGGTTGCGTGCGTCGAAGCCGCCTCCCCTGGGCCGCTGGGCTGTCGACGGCGACTGGGAGACCCGTGCCATGCTCGCAACAGTAGACAGCTGCTGCTGCACAACAAACGTTTCACAGCTTAACTGCAAAGAGTTCGCCGTGGCACCCTCCAAGGAACGCGTGCGTGTCGGTGAAGACGCAGGCGGTCACGTGCTTGGAGTGTGAGTGGATGGTCTGACACACCTGTTCCTTCTGTGTGTCAACGACGTACTGCTGGAAGTACGGAAATATCATGACTGCGTCTCTGTACGCAGCCATGGAAATGGGCCTGCTTTGCATGTAGGGCACGGTGCCTACTTTGACGACGGTCATATCATGGTGGACGACGAAGACCGAGAATGCGGAGGTGATGATAACGACGGTGTGCACTGCCGACACTTGCATGCCGTCGACCGTGCCGTCTCGCGGAAGGCGCGTGCGCGTCTGCTCCCACGAGAACGCGTTGATGCGGCACAGTGTTCCGTCTGCGTCGGCCATGAGGCACGCGTGGTGACCCATGTGCACAATTTTGTCGAAAGGCACGTTGTCGACAAGGTGGCCGATCAGCGTGCTGCTGGCGTGCAGGCACCATTCGTTTTCAAAGTGGGCGACGCCAAACCGGCATTGCCCCCCTATGTTGCCGACCATGCACGCGGCGTGTTCGTTGACAAAGCAAGCCGACAGCCTCTCTGCACCCAGCATGGCTGCGTCAACCCCTAAAACGGCCGCGTGCACGGCCTGCTGCCCGCGTATCACGAGCGATACCATGCCGAGCGACGTGGTCAGCAGCGTGCGCCGACCGCACGACGTTGCCTCAACGTAGGTCGCCCCCTGCAGGACGCCCGTCGCAACGGACACGATTCTGCTTGTGCACCGCAGATCGATGGAGTGCACGTACACGTCGAGTGCCTCTGTGATCACCAGCACGACCGAGTCGTAGCAGTGCAGGTGGCGCACGTACGTGCCGCAGTCCATGGTGGCGTTGGGCACGGATCGTCCGGCCAAGACATTTGTGGCGTGCTTGCACCGGTTGTGCTGCTCTCTCCAAGTGACTGACGCCGGCTTTTCTACCCGGGATGTGTTTTTCCAGCAGTCATCGTGCGCGTACGTCAGGTTTTGCATGGCCGCGCACGTGCGCGCGGCTGCTGCAAGTTCGTTACCTGTGAGGTACTTCAGCACGTTGTCGTGACACTGAGTCACGACGTCGCAAAAAGACATGCCGAAGGAAAAGAAGAAGCGCAGACGTCCGCGGTACAGTGACCTTATGCGCGATATATTGTCGAAAAAGGGCACGCGCGAGGAAGAGCTCGAGGCCAAGCGCCAACAGATACGCGAGTGCACGGGCGGCGGTGTGTTTCGAAAGCTGGACACCATTTAACGCAGCTCAGCGATGCAGTGCGGCGTCATCCGGGGCCACTGGCACAACTGCCCGCACGACGTGGAGAGGGGCCCGTGCATCTCAAGCAACCCGCTGGACGTCACTCTGCGCCATGCCGTGACCGTGGCCGTGACGTGGGATCAGGTGATGGAGTACATTGTGGAGCCTCACGCGCTGCTTCCACGGCCGCGCAAGCCGCCGCCGGCGCGTCGGTCGCGCCTGCTGCACCGCGGCTTTCTGCGCGATCTGCGCGACAAGACGCGCCGCTTCTCGGGCACCGACGTGCTGTACACCATGCAATGCATGTGGACGTACTGCCGGTCTGGCGTGTTTGTGTCGGTGCGCGGTGGGCGCATGGAGCTTTTTGTGCCCTTTTGCAACGCCCGGTATCAAAACTTCTGGCCGCCCGAGACTCGCTCTCGCTTCACGTCGGCGTCGGCCACGGGCCTACCTTTCGAGAACTGGTGGATGAACGGGTGGATGATCTGCGACCAGCTGCCCCCGGACGTGTGCGGTGATCATTGGCTGACGACGCTTCGCCACATGGTGCGCGAGTGCTGCACGGTCGACTGCGACTTTATTCTGAACAAGCGCGACTGCCCCATTGTGCGACGTGACCTCGGCGACCCCATGAACCCTTTCTGCGGCGACCGGCCGGTCATGGACGCGTCTCGGCTGCTGCGCGTGTTTTCCTTCTATGGAGGGCCGTACCACCTGGACATACCGTGTCCAGGCGCGGCCGATTGGCACCGGCTACAGAAGACGTCTTTTTCTCAGGCGCACCCGCGCCCGGTGGAGGAGCCCTTTGTGGACATGTATCTGCCTTCCAAGGAGCCCCGTGCCGTTTTTCGTGGCTCGCTGACGGGCAGCGGCCAGCGCGCGGCGTGGTGTCGCCGAAAGTTTCGCAACGCAGACGTGGCGTGCACCTCCATGAACGCGAGTCGCCGGCGCATAGATCCGGTGACGCTGAACGAGGTTGCATTGGATTTTACAGGTGTGCGCCAAGGCCAGCGCATGACTATGAATGAGCAGCAGCAGAAGTACAAATACGCGATTTACTTAAACGGGCACTCGGGCCCAGATCGGGCAGCGCGATTGTTCAACGGATCGCAGGTGGTCCTGAAGCCGGTTGATGGCGTGCACGACCTGGGCCAGGAGCAGTGGTTTACGCCAATGCTGCACCCCATGCAGCACTACGTCCAAGTTGCGCCCGACGGAAGCGACGTGGACGACGTCATTGACAAGCTAGAGAATTCTCCGGACACCGTTGATGCCATAGTGTCTGCTTGCGCGGCGCTTCCGCTCACTATCGAGGGTATCAAGGCATGGTGGTATTTTGCACTGCGCTAATGTCGTGCGACAACGACATCTGTGTGCTGTGGATCACCTTTGCACTGGCCCTGCAGAACGCACGCGTCACGTGCGAACAAAGAGATTGAATAAAGGCAGTTTGAACCTATCTTCTTGGAAGTTGCAGGCGGCCATGACCGCCGTGGCCGAGCTCACGCGTTCTGCCGATCCGATGTTCTGGAAGCACCATCCAACCGAGAAGGGCACCCCGCGTTGGGAAATTTGCCTCCGGAACATAGTCATCTGTTCTTGCGGAGTCAGTGGGACAAACAGAGGGTGGCAATCCGCCTCAATAGTCCGCGGTATGACCTGAAGCACAAATCGGCCTTGAAAGTTGTTGTAGGCGGAATCAGCTATTGCTGCAAAATTCGCTATTGCTAGGTTTCGGTTTGCCACCACTCCGGCAGCTGCTTGTTCTGCTAACCAGGCCTCAATCTCGTCCTCCATGGCTTTGCGCAGCACGGCAAACTCTTCGTGCTGCAGCAGCGCCGGTTCGTGCCTTCCCTGTGCTCCCTTTCTTTTCATCCATACCCACTGGAGGTAGGCAAACGAGCCGTGGTCTGCGTCGCCCCAGTAGTTGAAGCACCGCGTGGCTCCGCGCACGTCCACGTTAATAAGACGCCGGTACCGCTTGTATCGGTTGTTAAGGCCTAGGTCCCCGCGGCTGAGCTGCATGTCGTTGCGCATGACGCCAAACAGGTGCCAGTGGTTTGGGTCCGAGAATTTCTGGAACGTGTTATCCGCGTTGTTGCACGATATAAGAAAGTTGAGCATGGGAAGGTTCGCGACAACGACCGGCTCGCCTCTGCGCGGCGCCATGTTGTTCGTTGGGTCGTCGGAGTTGATGTATACAAAGATAAGGTCCCCGGGGTGCAGGAACCGCTCCATGTTGTTGCTCCACGGCTGCACGAGGATGGGATAGCTCGCCACGGCATTCACCATAGGCTCCTTGACATTGTTTTGAACTGAGGGGCGCAGGCCAGCAAGCGTGCCCTGCGGCGGTGCGCTGGACGCCGGGATGTTGCCCAGCACGGCGTTGTAGCCCTGCGACGGCCGCGGGTTGATCAGCATTGATTCCTGCATGGTCGTTTCTTGTCATGCGGGTCTTATATAGTGCACTCGGATACGTCGTATCTGCCGTCAATGATCTCCGGTGCGTGCTGGCACCAGTACGCGAACGCGGTGGTAACATCCTTGCACTCGATGGCTCCGGTGCCAAACGTGACAACAAACTTGTTCTGCTCCACAGAAAGCAGCGGCACGGACCTGCCGCGTGGCAGCTGGACGCTGTGGGCAAACCGCACACACCGCTGTATCCAATCCATGCCGGACCGATTGTTCATCCGTGTCTGAATGTGCGCAAGCACTACGGCTCCTAGCAGCTCTCTTTGATACAATTCTTCTAGCGTGCCGTACAGCATCTGCGTTCGCATGCCCGCGAGATACTCGGCCGGCCGCAGCGCCTGCAGTGCTCCATATACGCTTGACGTGGTGTTGTTGGTCAGCCTCTTGATAAACTCCCTTTCACCAGGCCTCAGGGACATCTCCCACTGTATCTCGAGCGCGAGCTTGCGCACGTCCGGCACGACCAGCGCGCGTCGCACGTTGGACCAGCTGAGCCACGTGTCGTCCGCCGTGAAGGTGCCATCATACGACCTGCAAACCGGCATCCGCAGGGCGCGGCGCACGCGCACCGATTCAAAATAGTACGCCAGATACTCCAGGTACGGCGCGGGCACCTCGACCTTGGCCAGCCACGCGCTGCACCGCACATGAAGCTCCTCGGCCGCTTCCGGCGTCGGAAGCGTGCCCATAGCATTGATGCGGTCTATTTCGTCGACTACGGCACCCGGAGTCACTGAGCCGGCGTTGGCGGCGGCGCACCGCACAAGCCACTTTAGCATCACGTGTTTGCCGTCACACTCAATGCCATCGCACGTTCTAGCCTCAAACTGTGACTTGAGATCTTCAATGCCTTGCTCGTGTTTCACATGTTTGTACTTACGTCGCAACGACAGCATGTGCGAGTCCGTTTTATGCCGTCAATCATTAACAAAACCCCGCACAACTGGTATGAAAATAAGTGGCCGTTTCCTAGGCCAGGGGTGTTTGCGCGCATGCGCGACATGGTCGACACGGCCGGCCGGTCCTACATGCGCGTCAGCCCCGAAGACGCTGCGTACCTGGACATGAAGGCCCCTGACAACAGCAATCTTTATTGGGTTTCGCTTCCGCGGTCAGCCACGGAAGATGACCTGATTGACGTCGGCGACCGACTGCGCGAGGCGTCGACGCCCAACCTGTTTCGCGTGGTCAATATCCACCTGCCGTGGATGCCGCGCCGAAGAATTGCCATTGTCAGTCTGCGGCGATCGGTGTGACACCTAACAACACGGTGTACGTGGGCACGCCGTGTGCACCCCACCGCGGTGTGTACCTCAGCTGCGTGACTTCGAGGCTAAGCGCCCGCGCAACTTGCACGAGGCACCGTCGGGCCCTCTCCTCGTACTCTGCCATGCCCTGTTCGTCCATGCTTGGGGATAGCAGGCTAAAGCGCACGGTGGATCGCGTTTGCGTCGTGTAAGCGTCGCGCAGGGCCAGTCGCACGCAGCCGCAGGACTGGCCCATGCAGACCTGCTCGCAGACCGTGTGGTCTTCGTCCAGCGTCATTGTCGGTGCCAACGACATGTAGTTTGTCGTGTCGCGCGGCATCTCGGCCGCCACCTCCAAGCAGTGGCGACCCATGTGTCGGTACAGGTGCTCGATGAACCACTTTGCCCTGTACGTGTCGAAGCACGGGAAGGTCCGTATCACAATACTCACAAGATCCGCCGACGCGCGTAAGGTCTGGACAGGCATGCCGTCAGTGGGCACGCGGTACGCAGCATCTACTACTAATGAATGCACCCACGACGGGTCGCGCCACTGCCACGGTGCGCAGCAATCTGTCAGCGGAGGCATGTGCTCCGCCACCGCGTCACAAAACGCGTTGTAGTCGAGTGTCGCCGACTCAAATATGACAGCTGCAGTTTCGGTCAAAGACGGACGATGGGCGAAGGACATCTGTACAACATAAAACTGCAACGCGCCTTGTGCGCCGCCCGCCGCGAGGTCCGTGCGCTGAAGGTGGACAACCCCGGTGCCGTCGAGGCCGCACTCAAGCAGTGCACCACCATCCGAGAGGTGCTCCGCGTGCAGCACCGCGCGTGCCGTGTTCACCGCAAGTCAACGCTGAAGTACAATTGCCAAAAGCCCTGCAAGCTGCCCATTGATTTCTTGCGGACGACGGGCGTGACGGAACAGGAGCTGAAGCTGTGCCAAAAGCTGTACCCGGGCGTGCGGCTTGCACGGCTCGATCGCCGCACGCGCGCCGTGCGATCGCGGCTGCTGCGCGCACGGCCGGTCGGCGCCGAGGGGGGGCTTGCGGTGGAGTGTCGCCAGTGCGCCTCCCAGGACGTCTGTTTTGACACCGTCACGTCGGACGTCGTGTGCAGGTCGTGCGGCTGGTGCGCGAGATCGTTGGGGCCCGCGTGGTGCACGCCGTGTGACGACAAGCCACGAACTGCTCGAGTGGACGCCGACCTGGAACGCGTGGCCGATCTCTTTCACCACGTGTGCGATCGGTACGGCTTGGGGGCCATGTGCCGGCACGTCGCCAGCGACATGTACAAGCACTGCCGGCTCTCGTTGCAGCACCTAGAGGGACCCGAGTACGTTGAGTGTGCGTGCCTTGTGCTGGCCATGCGCAGCCGGCCCTCACGCCACAAGTTGTGGCATGCCAAGTAAACACATACGGAAGTCCGCTGAGGCCGAAAATACTTTTGTGCAATGGCTTCAGGTCATCGGCCGCAAGCCGTATAATGACAAATCTCTGCTGGCCCACTACATGCACCGCAACTCTCACGAGGGGCAGTGGGACGCAATTGTGCGCCGGCTGCGCACCGAGAAGGCTGAGTGGTGGACGTTTCTGCGCGGGCAGCTTTCGGCAGACGAGGTGACGCACGCGAGCGGGGCGTACTTGAACAGATTTGTGTTTATTTGCAGAGAAGAACCTGCCGAGCCCTACATCAAGGACCTGCTTGGCATCGAGGAGTGCCAACTCAAGCTGCGGCTCGGAACCAACGCCAGCGACATCGTCCGATGCCCCGAGTGCCGCGCCAAAGACATCGAGATACGCGCGCTGAAGCAGCAGCTGCGCAGGATTGGCCGCGAGGCCACGGCCGACAGTCGTCTCGAGCTGCTGCGCACCGCCTACCTGCAAAACTTCCGATACGATCCCGACGGGCGCATGACGCGCACGGCGCTGCACGACGACATGGAGGAGCACATGCGGCGCGAAATCGACGACAACGAGACGCTGCCGATCGGCGGCGACCTGTGGAGAGCCTTCATGAAAGACGTGGTCAAAGCGCCCGTCAACGGCCCACTCCGGGTGGCGCGACGCATGAATTCTCTAGTCGACGCGCTAAATCAACCAGATCTTGCACCGGACACTGCCTTTGAGCTACACTCTCGTAAACGGCGGCGGGCAATAGAAGGCGCAGGCGACTCAGAGCCGTCGTTCGCGCGTGATCGTCAGCGCCATGGGAGTCGTCACTGAACTTGCGCTTGGGCATTACAAATGTGACGCGCAACTCGGCCACACCCGCACTAAACTTAGACATATAGTACTAATATCTTGATTTACACTCCCATCTCATGTGGCTGAGCAACACAGATGTCCATGGCTGCACGCGTTTTGTGTTCGACCTGGAGTTCATTGGCGACATCGACAAGGACGAGTGCTACATCTGGGACGTCGGATGCGTCTGCTCCGACACGGGGCAGACGTTTAGCGCGGTGGTAATGCCACCGGTGCCGCCGGCGCACATCGACGCCGCGTTTGACAACGGTGCCAACGTCACGCACGATCGGTTGCTCAAGTTGGGTGCGGCGTCCGAGAAGAACGTCATAGTGTCTTTGTTTGAGTGGATCAATGGCAACATTTTGGTGACGCGGCGCAAGGCTGCGCTCATGCAGTCTCACGCGTGCTTCCGGTGCGACTCTGTCGTGTTCGACGCAATGCTGTTTCGCAACCAGATGTCGTGGCCCATGCCGACGCTGTACTTCGACACACTTCTGTACCTGCGGCACGCGCTGCGTGGCACTGGCATGACCGACTACTCTCTGCAGTCCATCGCGCGCTGTCGTGTCGACAAAAACTACAAACAAGATCACCGCGCCCTGTCGGACGCGCGCTGCTTGCACGCCATCTTGTCGGTGGAGCACATGCGTCTCGCTGGTCTGGCGCTGCTGCCGGGTTCACGATCCGCTACGTTGGTGCCCGGCATCGGAGTGGCCACGGCTCGCCTCCTCGCCGACCGGGGATTCACTTCGTTGGACGCTTTGATATACGCCGCTCTTCCCTCCGCGTCGGACACTACGCGGCTGGAAAACCTGCTCGTGACCGCGGGGGGCATGGATAGGGCGACCGCAGCCAGCGCCGCAGCTGCCATTGTCGTCCTCGGTCATCGGTTTGCGCTGGTGGAGTAACTCAGCGACGCCAATCATGTTGCCCATGGTTTTGTAAAATGTGTCCCCATACACCCGACGTGTGTATATACAATGATTCGATATCTGTGGTCAATCGTGTCAACAGGCTGGCTTCTGTGCACGCTTCGAAACTTTCGTGCTTACTGGAGGGACAGCCACAATCGTTGGCAGTCGGCCGTGGCTCTGTTGAACAGCGAGGTGTGTATGGATGCGCGCCTGCGGCTGGAGCTGAGGGACTTTGACCAGTGCACCGCTGCTGAAAAAGTCACAACGGTAGCTCCGTTTCAGGCGGCCCTGTTTTCTGTAGGGGAAGACATGCACATCTGCGGCCACGGCCGTTGCGAGATCCTGTACGTCGACATCACGGATCGGCTTACATACATTCTGTGCGGCTGTACTTTGATTTCGTGTCTACTGATACTCAAGTGCGCTAGGTCGGCGCAGCGCGAATACGTACTGGCACAGGACCGCGTATGGCATCTTCCGACCGGAAAATTAAAGAATACTTAGTCTGGAGAGAACGTGAATGTATCGCATGCCCAGCCGCCGACGTCCACCTGGAGAACGCGTAGCAATGATTCGTCTCACTACAAACACGCCAGTGGACACAGAAGCAATGCAGATTCTCGCCAACGTGCTTTTTGACGCCATGTTCGAGGCCGACCTTGAGTCGGCCGCGCAGCAGTCCGTCGCCGACAACCCCGAGCCTGAGGCTCCTCGCATCACTCACGCCGAGCTCGAGCGCATCGCTCCGCTCCAAGGGTTCCGCAAGTCGTTTCGAAGAAAAAAGGACAACTGCGAGTGCCCAATTTGCTTCCGCGTGTTCAAGCCCAACCTGCACGTGCGGCGCATGCCGTGCGGCCACGTCTACTGCTCTGGATGTATATCCAAGTGGGTATGCGGGTCCTCGGCTTCCTGTCCTGTCTGCCGATCACAGTTCACCAATTCCAGCCCATGCCCCGCAGACTGAGGCGTCTCGTTTGGCATAAACCTCACGAACGCGGCCGGCACAAGAGACAGCATGGTACAGGTGAGCGACAGCATCCACAAATTGGCAAAGTTGGAGTTGTCCACCCCAAACGCGGTGGTCAACGCGGCTCCGCTGTAGGCCGCCACCAGGCCGCCCAGGTTGGATATGGCCATGATGGTGCTGTACAGCGACCCCTCGATGCCCTCTGGACACGCCCGTGCGCCCAGCAGGCATATTGGCATGACCATGATTTGGCCGACGATGCTAAATGCAACACTCTCGCAGATGGCAAACACCATGTCGGACATGTGCAGGTGCTTGTTCAGCCTCAGGATAAGCACGAGCTGCAGCAGCCGCAGTAGAAATAAAATACCGATTCCCCACGCAAAAATGCGAGTAAATTTCCAGTGTCGCAGTCGTCTCTTGAACAGCGCGGCGCCGATCATGTGTGCCACGTGCTCTGCCGCGTCTACCGTGGCAAACTGCATCGGCGTGAACTGTAGTGTCTCCTGGAAGAACGAAACCAGGGCGTAATAGCAGCTCGGCATGGTCGCGAGAGAGAACACAAAGATGCACGGCCTGTATATTTCTCTGCGCTTGAGCGTGGTGCGCAACAGTCGCACGCGCCGGCACACGTCGTCCCATCCGCACGGCTGCGTGTCGGTGATGGACAGGCTGAGGGCAAATGACCCCGGCGCCATGATGAAAGCCGTGATGATGAATATTGTTCGGAAATCAAGCATCGTAGCCGCCACTCCGCCAGCGATGCAGGCCACAAGTGAACCGGCCGCCCTGCATCCCCACACCCACGACTGCAGCGATCCGGCGCTTTCGTCCGTCTCCTTCTTGACGCGCACCACCAGCTCCGCGTCGGCCATCACGTCCATGTAGCACAGGCACATGGAGCTCGCCATGAGCAGCGTGGTCAGGGCCCAAGGCGCGGTGCCCTCCTCGAGCGCAATCAACATCCACGACAAAATAAACCCGATCGTGCACATGCAAATGGCCAGCTTTCGGCGGCTAGAGTTGTCGATGATGAATCCCCACAGCGGCTTCACGGACCACGGGAGCACCGAAGTGGAGGTGACAATGGCAAACACGGCAGGGGAATATTCCAGGCGAGTTATGCAATAGATTCGAAAAGCAACGTCGGGGAACTGGAAAGTTGCTGTCATAAAAGCGTAAAACGCCAACAGAGTGTTGTTGCTCATCGCCTCTTAGATTCAGTCTGTTTATAATGGCTGTGCCTCGGTTCGTGACTGCGCTACGATCCTTGTTAGACAACAACAACGACGCGGAGTCGCCCGTGCAATGGGTCTTGCACGACGGTTGTCACTGCGTGCGCGTGCTTCGCGAGTTTGATCCGTCTATGCATCTGCCGTGCACCAGCGCACGTCAGTTCGGCTCGTTTGTCCGGCAGCTACACAACCATCACTTTACTTCTGTGAATTTGATGACGTGGTATCACCCGGAGTTTCGGCCCGGATGCCCTCGGCTGGATGCTCAGGTGCGCAGGCGTCTTCGCAAGAACAACAAGAAGCGTCGTACAGCGTCACCCGCGTGCACCCCTGCGGCTGCATCGTCCAGCGCTTGCGAACGTTGAGCTCGCACACCTGCTTGTCGTCGACATAGACGTGGCCGTTGAGGGAGTCCATGATCATCTTGGCAAGGTTGTCGGCGTCGGGCGTCTGACAGTGATGCTTCGGTGCACGTTTAGTGAGACCGCCATTTTTGCGCCGGTGCGACTTGGGTCGCGTAAACTCAAAGTCGAGACACATGCGCAGCGGACAAGCAAGCGGTCGCATGCCGGCAGGAAGCCGCTGCATCGATTGTTGTAAAAATTGCTCTTTAGTCTTGCTGGATGGATCCCATGTGGTGCCACGGAACGTGTGGCGGTGGCGCATCTGCGGGACCGGCTGACCCGGCACGCACCACTGCAAAAGATGTCTGCCGGTGTCGTCGCCGCTCATGATCTAAATGTCGGCGTCGCGCTGCATGGCCTTGACGAGGGCGGCAGCAAAGGCCGCAGACCCCTCGCGTCCGCCGCCGCTGCCGCCGCCGTCACGCTCGAGACGCATGATGGTGCGCGGTTCGAGCGACACGTGGAAGTTGCCGGCTGTGGCCTGCGCCAGCGCGCGGAACCACACGAGCACGAGGTCCCCGCGCTCAATGGCGCTGTTGTCGGCGATGTAGTTGATGGGCTGGCCACTGGCGTCGGTCACGGAGAGCCACTTGTCCATAAACACGTTGGCATTGCTCAGGTCCGTCGTGTAGTAGCAGCGGCGCTTGGTGCGCATGATGTCGCCGGCCTCGTTCGTGCCGGTGCCGCCCCACGACTCTTCGAGCACCTCGGTCAGCTGCTCGGCCGTTTTCTTGCGGTAAGCCTTCAGCTTCTTGTCCGGGATGCCGGGCAGCTTCTCTTCGTCCCCGAGGATGAGGGGGACCATGGCGTCCCGAATGGCACTCTCGCGAATGCCAGCGAGGCGGTCGCGCGACGCCACAATGTCGTCAGTCAAGTTTTCCCACGCCTCGCACGAGCTGTCGCGCAGGGACAGGTGCAGCTGCAGGTCCGTGTGCTCGCTGTTGGCGTCGCTGTACTGGCTCGGCACGCTGAGGGCCTCCTCGCTCAGCGTGGCGCTAAAGACGCGACCCACCATGCAAAACTGCTGCGATCCGTCCGGGGCCGTGAGCACAAACAGTGAGCGTTGGCTCTTGCCCGGGCGCGTCACGTTGGTCCACGTCGTGTTCTCTGCCGTGGGAAACCAGTTAGGCGCACTGCGCATGCGCTCGCGCAGCCGCCCGATGCGCGCGGAGGTGCGGTCTTTGGCGTCTGGGGCGTCGGCCGGGGCCTCGCTGGCCTTGCGCTTCAGAATCGGCGCGGACGCCGAAGCAGATTCAACAGTGGCCATTGGGGGGACGTCGATGGTGTCAGCAGTCTGCATTGTCGGTACTGAGGGGGTTTGAGCGCATGTGGATGGCTCCGTAGATGCTAATAACGACGTTTACGGCGCAGTAAAAATACAACATGCCGGGACCTACCCCGGGTGACGTCCCGAGTGTTTGCGGAAAGTGGATTCGCAATCCGTCGAGGTGCACGGTCGCGCGACGGCAGTCGACTACGCGCCACGAGCTGAACATGCAGCTTCCTCCGGAGCCAATGCCGCCGTGCAGCACGGCCATGGCCGAGTACGCTTTCTGGCTGAGCAGGATCGATGGCTGCGTGTACTGCGGCGGCGATGCCAACACGTGGGATCACCTGCACCCTCTGGTGATCAACCGCATGCCCAGCGGCATCGTGCCCTCCACGTTTGAGATGCTGCCCTGCTGCAGCCGGTGCAACTCGTCCAAGGGCAAGACGCCTTGGCGGCCGTACATGGACCGCCTGGCGGCCCGCGGCCGCAATGCCGTCGACCACGGCGCCAGGATCGACTTTCTCGAGCGGTACGACGCCTGGAGGGCCGAGCACGAACAGAGGTGGGACGTTCATGCTCACGAGGCCACCATTCGAGAGCTCTCCGCTGTGGTGGGAGACTGCCACCAGTTCATGCAGAAGCTGGTCAATCGCGCGGTCAGCCGCATTCACGGCGCCAACGCGTGCTGCTTTACGCACAATGACACGGTGCTCGACTGGTCGTCCATAGAGGCACAACTGCGTCACCAATGAACCCGGACGTCGCGAGGTCCATCGTCTACCAGGCGTGGGCGCAGCGGCAAAGCTTCGTGCTCAGCACCGACGGCTGGCACACGTGTGGGCCGGCGTGCCGCATGCAGAAGCTGCGGGCGTACGCCTGCGTCTGCGGCAACCACGCCATATCCACGCCCCGCTGCGCGCAGCACCCCAACGCCAAACCGGTACTCGTCAACGATCTCTACGTGTGCATCGACACTGGCAAGATGCACGTCTGCAACACGCCGGCCTGCCCTGTCGAGCAGGGCACGTGCACCATCACGGGAAAGGCCGTGGTGTGCCACGTGCAGACTGCCGCGCCGGTGCAGCGCAGGTGCCGCCGCAAGCGCAACTGCATCTACGACAACGAGCAGATTGCGCGGGCGTTCGTGTACGACCTCCTGTTCTCGCACCGGCGCGTCGCGTACGAGCACAATCGCTACGTCACCTGCATCGACATGGCCCGCAGGTCGGCCCTGCGGCACGTGCGCGAGGCGGCTAGAGCCGGGCAACCGTTGTACGTGCAAGACGTGATCGACATCTTTGTCAACAGCCACAGCCGTCTCCGTTCCATGGCCTATCTCCAGCGGTTTTGTACCAACGAGCAGCGGCAGGCCCTGTGCAGAAAGTACGCGCATCGCGTCATGCGGCTATGGACCATGCTCTCGTCACACGTCGGAAGCGCAATCACGTTCGAGTCGGTCGTCAGCGCCGTGCTCTACATGATGCGGCAGGGCGTCGCTTACGACCACATCTTTGTCATCCCACCGGACGCCTTCCTGCACGAGAGCCTGCCGGACGCGCACGCCATCAAGGAGGTTGGCGTGCACCGCCGGCAGTTCACGCAAGTCAAGAACATGATCAGCGGAAGAATCCGAGAACTGGTCGACTCAAAAACACTGACCGCCACACAAATTGCAGATTGCTACGAGGATTGATGTTTGCGACATCCTCCGAATCTGACACCGAGTCCGACGACGAGGGACACTACGCGCCGCTGCGTAGGCCGCCCTGCGGGTGGCATATGCAGAACCAGGCTGCCCTGTACGAACCCTTCCAAAGAAACCAAGGCTACTTTCTGTCGAACCTTGCCAAGCTGCTTGACGAGTCGCAGGCCATCTCCATGCACAACTACATCCGATGGCACCCCTCACAGCTTAACGCAATGCAGATCCACTGGCCCGAGTTCATTGCTGGATACCCAACCATTCACAACACGCTCGCGGCGTACAAAATGGTGCGCAGCAACAACAGCGTCGTTTCCGCGCGCGCTTCGTGGAATCGCAAGCTTCGGGAGTGGAACTTTAAAATGATATCGCCGGCAGAGGCGGCGTGGACAACGTACGTCTACAGGGACGATGCATTCCACCCCGGATGCGACTACTATGCCCTGCCAAACGAGCGCAGATAGATGTATTGAACTACTTAATGATATGGTGAGCAGGGGTGATTGAAATGGACAACTCGAACCCGAGGGCACGTGCCAAAGCTTTTGTCAAGAGGTCTATATTTCAAACGCCTGCCGGCACCAAGGAAGGCTCAACGCAGAGCGGAATCTACATTGCCGCCATACTGCTTACAATCGGACTGTGTACAAACTTTGCGCACGATCGCGCCAGTGAAGATCTCCTCTCGGCACCAGTGCAATTAGTAGCGCCTCCAAACAGTACGAGTACGCTGCCCGGAAGACCTGCAGTGTTCACTATTAAGGGTCTGTGCCTTGAATCCACAGACGAAAATAGAACCGAGAAATATTGTCGCTCTGGCATTATCTACTCGGCTTCTGAATGCAGTAAAGACAGCAGGAACAATGAGGAAAACCAAGCGGCATGCTACGTCAAATACGATGACGTTAACATTTCCGGTTCGGTAGTGACCCTTGCGGATACGGATTTCATAATTCACATTCAGCATGATGCTGATAAACAGGCCGTAGGGACATTGCTCAACGCAGTCAGGGGTGAAAAAGTCCTGTCGTTAGCGAATTCATACGACTTTAGCATGCTGCTTATATTGAATTTTATCGCCATTTTGTGGTGCGTGTGCTTACACGTGATGACCATGAGCACACGCACAATTGA
>Ga0160422_10000751_pt1 | contig 19867 bp, 24 predicted proteins | sample Fk160mmetaG_FD_108192 | JGI IMG/M metagenome (GOLD analysis project Ga0160422, IMG submission 108192) | Marine microbial communities from the Central Pacific Ocean - Fk160115 60m metaG | ecosystem: Environmental > Aquatic > Marine > Oceanic > Photic zone | place: The Central Pacific Ocean... | reverse complement strand
TTGGCTTTAATGCGTAGCCAAAAAGAGGGCGGTCTTCCTGGAGCTAGATGCAACCAGGAGTAGGGAATGATTGATCGTCCTCGTCGCTTACCCATTGATTCGGTTCGCTTTGATAAGGTCAGAGTTGTCAACCTTGAAGTTCTGTCCAAGCAGAGCCTTGCCTAGCTTGTCCATGACTTCCTTTGGCAGTTCGGCTAGTTCGTTCACAACGACATACTTCGGAAAGAAGTTCTTCACCGACTTAGATTGGATACCCACACCAATGACATCGACTTGCTTACTCATGTAGGCAACGACATCAGAGGTTCTCTGATACTGGTCGTTGTAGTCAGAGTTGTAAGCTGGGTAGCCATCTGAAAGACAGAGCATAACCTTACGTTGTTGAGGTTGCTTTATCAGTCTCTCGTAAGCATACAACCAAGCATCGCCATCAGCATTGGCACAGTGAGACGTGTTAGTCATACCGCCAATAGCTTTTCTGCAATGAGTCAATCGTTCGCCAAAGCCTTTGAACATTACCATTCGAATGGCATCACGACGATTGTATCTTCGCTGATTGATTTTGGTTTGATGCTCTGAGACATCTGTCTCTGTTGAGCCAAGGGTTCTGTGTGTGGTGCAATGACCGACAATCTCAAGAGATACTTGAGTATTCTCAAGTGCATTGGCGATTGCAACACAACAACTTCTTGCCAGTTCCAATCTGCCACCACTCATTGAACCACTCAAGTCAACTACGATAGTGACGGCAGTGTTGATAGCAGTGGACATCACTCGTCGTCTGAACACCTCGGTGTCAAAGCTTACAACGTTGGTTAGCTTTCTTGAGTCAAGTCTGCCATGCTTCTTACGTCTGCTTATCTCTGAACGTTGTTCGGATACAAGAGCAAGTTCAAGCTTACGTTTCATAGTGCCAAGCACATTACCAAGTCTTTTCTTTACTTGGTCATACGACACACCACTGTGAGTTTGGTTCAGCACCGACCATGTTTCTGACCGCATAGGCTCGAAAGATATCTTGCAGTCTTTTCTCTTGTACCAATAGTCGTTGTCTCTTGAATGAACACGATAGCTACCAGTGCTTTCAGCACCTTTGAAGATATCCTCAAGTGCTTCAGCAAGGTTCACTTCGACTGGGTCGTCCCAATTTATTTGGTCGGACTCTGCGTCTTGGTTGGTTGCTCCGTGGGAGTGTCCGCTTGTTTGGTTGCTATCGTCCCCAGTAGACTCATCTTCTGAGCCTCGTTCATTCCCTTGAGAGTTATCTCCAGTAGAGCTTTCATCATCTGATGCTTGACCAGTTCCAGTGACTCCGCCAGTTCTTCCTCCGTTTGTGTCACGAGTTCCTTCGCCAGTTTCTTCGCCCCCTCGTTGTCCTCCAGTAGTAGTCGGAGGTAAAGGGGTTCCGTCTGGGTAGTTTCCTTTTGCAAGTTCATTCGATATCCTTTCCGCAGTTTCGTGCAAATCGTCACTGCCTTTGAAAGCAATCTCTCTGTTGATTTCTCCCATGCCAGTAACGCCATGAGGTATTGCCATTGTGATATCAACAACTTGGTTGACCCACTTCATCACATGAGGCGGTAACAAATCGAGTGCTTTTTGGTTGTATTCTGAGAGATAACCTAGTCTTCGTCGTCCCTCCCATGTAACTGCAACTGAGCCAATCACCTTGATGTCATTCACTTTGTTAGGATTTTCAGGATAGACATCTTCGACGAACGACTTAGTTACAGAGTGTGCAGTTTTGTCAATGGACTTGGGCAAACCAACGTAGAGTTCCATACCGCCACGTTCAATCCGCACATCTTCCATGCCATTCTGCAACGACTTGGTAAACTTCTTACCCTCAGTGTGCCACTTGTGTTTCAGTTGCACTGATTTACTGGAACGTCGTTGATTGGTAAGAAGATTGTGCAAGGTCTCGTGGTTTGCATACCCAGCAGTTACGAGACCCTCTCGTTTGGTTAGCACTGCGTCATCAGGTAAACTAGGCAACACCACACGTTCTCCGTTGGTGTATGCTTGATTACCCTCAAAGTTCACAGTGACTTTGTTGTCACGACCAAGAGTCTTGACAACAGTTTTGGTTGCGTCCATCAACTCACGACCAGTACAGTAAGGTGTATCTAGGTCGCCAGTCTCTGGAATAAATTTGATGTTTCGATTCTGCATAGTTTCTCCTTTACTGAAAACATCTTTGAGCAATCTCAACGACTCTTTGCTTAGAATCCATTGGTGCTCTGTCGGTTATGACAGTTTCTACTGCCGACTTCATGGCTTGGTTTTCGTCAGGCATGAGGTCTTTGAGATGCAAGAAGTACTGACACATAGCGAAAGCACCCCTTGGACTAATCGTCGTAGACAACTCGCCACCTTGGAAAGCCTCACGAATCTCTTTGCAGAACTGCACAACTTGTTGAACTCTGTCACTAGCCATGCTTGGAAACTGCTTAGATATCAGCTTTGCCTCTTGGTCTTTGGCGAGATAGTTAACCTCGATGAACGAACCAAATCTGTCGAGAGTCGCAAGGTTCATTGGTCGTACACCTTGATACCAACCATACTCGTCGCCTTGACCACGAGAGTTAGCAGTGGCAATGAATCTGAAGTATGGGTGTGACTCGACAAGACGACCACCATCTTCGGTCAAGACCAAACCTTTCTTCTCCAATGCACGTTGCACTGCAAACAAGATGTCAGGCATACCGCCGTCCATTTCGTCGAGTATCATGAAGCATGGCATGACCATAGCTTTCGGTAGCATACCCTCAATGAACGTCGTGGTTGGTTGTCCATTCTCAACCACAATCTCTTTCGAGCCGACAATGTCAGCACGTTCCATGTTAGAGTCGAGGTTGAGTCTGAATACTGGGTAGCCGATACGACTAGCAATCTGCTCAGCCAACGTCGTCTTACCAGTACCAGTGTGACCATGCACCCAAATGTTCTGACCGAACAAGTGAGCCGACAAGAACTTGATTAGATGTTGAGGTCTGAACTCATAGTAGTCGTCAACCTCTGGACACATTGGGTGTCGAACTACACTGCCTTGCTTGTTCTTCCATACCAACGTTGGTATATCAAACTTCATAGCCTTGACAGATTTGTTGAACACCTTGGAGGCTTTCTCCATCACGACCTCGTAAGTAAGGTCATCTTGTTCGCCTTTAGATGCTTGAGGTATCAGAGGAACTGAAGATATTGTAGCCTTGATAGTCTTTAGCTTGGCAATCTCTTCATCTTTCTCGTCAACTTTTGCAAGGATATCAGTGAGTGTGAGACCACTTTTGTTTGCACCCTTTGCCATGACATCAATCGCATTGAGCAAAGATGGGTCAAACTCGTCAACCATCTTGGTCTTCGTCGTAGAAGACTCAGTGCTTTGCGGTACGTTTTGGTACACATTCTGATTGATGACATCAACCATAGCACCAACGATTTCTTCCTTGTTGTCATTCACAGTCTCATACGTTGTAGAGTCTACGTTCTGACCATTGTCGTCGGTAGTAGTTCTGATGTAAGCAATGACACCAGTGGTGTATGCTTTGGTATCATCAGGTAGCAAGAATAACCCACTGTCGTACACTGCTTGGCAACATTGAGTAATCGTTGCATCAGTGATTGTGACATCAACTGGTTCATCATGAGACAACAAACCAGCATAGATTTTCTGTGCATGTTCAGCCAAGCAGACAGCTTGACAAAGCTGAATCATGGTTGGTGTCGAGTACTGCTTGGAAGCTACACCGATATCAGGTACTTCAGCTTCAACCATTCTCATGATTCGATAGTCGTCTTGAGGTATGGATTTGTTGAAACCGAATGAGAACCCACTGCCACGACGTTTTGGGTGGCAATACTGATTGGGTTCATTCAATGGATTCAGATAAGTTCGTTCGTCCATTGAGTTGGTTTGGCAATCAAGAATCATTTGCCAAAGAACACATCTGTCAACTGATTCAACGTAACGACGAAACGACATGCCACTAGCTTTCTCAATCAGGGATTGATAATTCTTCGGCATGATTTCGTCAGCACAATCGTTGACAAACTTACGAATAAGTTTACGAGAGTGTTCGCCATCACTGTTTTTGTAGTCTGTGATGAAAGACTTTAGGTCTGCGAATACATATCGCATATGGCATTCTCCATTGGTTGTTGGTTGTTTATCCATTAGGGTTGTGAATAGCCTCATGGATAGTTGTTAAGTTGTTGTTGACGACAATCCATGTCATAACTGCACCGCCCTTAATCTTGGGCGAGATAGCTACCATGTTCATTTCCGTCAGTCTTTTAGCAAGGCGAGTAGCATACCTCTCTGCGTCGAGATAGTTTTCGCATAGTCGCCTTGACTTCCATGACAAGTCGTTAGCCTTGTCAATGATGTGGATTTCATACATCACCACGTCCCACTTGTTGGTTCGTAGGGTATGAAGATGCAATCGTTAGTCGTCCAAGTTCTGTCGGCGAAGTATGTTTTTTCGCCACAACCTCCCATGAACTCAATGATTGCAATGATTATCGTGGCATAAAGCATGATGCCAACGACAAAGATTCCAAGCCAACGTAGATACTTAGTGAAGTAATTCACTGGTGTTGGCGGTGGAACATAAATTTTTGTTCGGTGGATTCTCATTGAAAACCTCCTCTAATTGCCAGTTCGTAGATGAAAGAAACAACGAAGTTGATAGTGTCGTTGAATCCAGCATCTTGCATGATGTGAAACATATAAACCTCTCTTTCATTAGTTGTAACACATTTGAGACAGAAATCAAGACGAACGAAATAACTCTGTAAAAAAGTTAAATCGCTCGTCATTTATTCCCCCCATTGCCCCTTTGGGGCATCTAGTCTCCTCTACTCTCTATCTCTGTGAAGTTGTCGTCATCTAAATCTTCGGTAAGATATTCAAGGCTTTTCCATCTGCCCTTTGGCTTGTATAGTTTTACGTTGCCTTTGGCATCTTTAACCTCGTTGCCATCTTCATCTACTTTGTAGAAGACAATGTCATGAATTAGATAAACCATGTTCACACTCCCTTTGTGTAAGCGAGAACGAACTCATTGTAGAGCTTAGTCGTTACGACTTTTGGCAGTACGTTGTTCTTCTCTACTACGTCCAGGAATGAGTTGAAGTCATTGACCGCACTGAGAATTGTGTGGTCGGTGTGTGGATTGAAGCTATCGCCATACTTGTTGACCATGACGTTGTAGTAGTTCTTGGTCTTGATGATGACGTTGTTGAACTTCTTCATTGCAATCGTTTTGAGTGCTTGATTGCTCGCACTTGCTAGTGTCTGCATAACAGACCTCCTTTCATGTTGATGATTGCCAAGTGGACTTGATGTCCTCTCGTAGTTGTTCTTGCTCGTAGTCGCCATTGGCTAACTCTTGCAAGGTTTCACAGATGTTGCTGAACGACCAGTCGCTACCAAGCCAGTGTTCTACTTGCTCAATAGTGACTTTGTTGTTGTCATCTGTTGTCTTTGGTGCTGACATACACCCTCCTTTCGTTGGTTGAATTTAGTCAAAAAAAAACCCCCACCCTCGAAAGGGTGGGGGTTAGTAAGTTACGACCAAAGGTTATCTAACTCTTCAGAGCAAAACTTGATTGCCTCTTTAGCTTTAGCGACAAAAACGTCATACTTGGTAACATCAGTTTGGTCTCGTCTAAGCTTGGCATACTCAAGCAAGAAGAAAGCATGAGTAAACAACGTTTGTTTCCACTCGTTACTCTCGTAATGTGATGGGTGTGAATGGCTGTGTTTCGCTAGAAACTCAAGCCTTCTGCCAAGCCACTTAGCTAGAGACATATCCAAGTCTACTGCATCTTTGCCAACTGTTGTTGACCAAGGCTTCTCGTCAGACTTGTTGACTGGTGTTACTGCTAAGTTAGAAAAACTGTTATCGAAATGTATCATAATCGAACTCCTAGGTTGATTGTTGGTTACTGATGAATCTGTGTTTCGACTACAAGTCTCATCAGTGAGGTAGCGAACCTCAGACACAGAGCAAAAAAAAACCTAGATACTCGATTGAGTATCTAGGTTCAGGTAGTTACCAAGGATTACTTACGTCCTTGGATTTTAGCCATAGCCAAGAAAGCATTCTGAACTTCAGGGCTAAGCTTTGAGATGGCATCAGCCAACTCGTTAGAGACCTTCGGCTTAGTCGTAGCCTTGGTCGTTGTTTTCTTCGGTGCTTTTACAAGGCTCATCTTGCCTTGACCAAGGAACTCCAACAACTTTCTCAGTCTGTTGATACCCTTGGTGTTGTTAGTCTTGGCTTGTTGTGAGAAACACTTCCTAGACTTCCATTCCCTTTGGGCTAGTTCACACTTTGCCCAAGCAACGACTTGAGCTTTGGTGTCGGCTGACATCTCGACCTCGCCAAAGGTCTCTTTGTCGACTTGGTTGATAGCGATTGGCTTGTTGTTGCCGACCTTGATGGTCTTGGCACAAGTACCGAAGTTCTTAGATGTGAAAGTTTCGACTACTTTCAGAGTCATTTTGCCAGATTTAGGCATAGCATTCTCCATGCGGTTGTAGTTACCCATTAGGGATAACTGGGTTAAGTTCGTCATTCCGAAAAACGACAAACGATTCATCATTTACTCCCCCCTATCCCCCTTTGGGGGACTATCGCTAAACTTCCTAAACCTTTGATATGATTAAGATTGTTGGTTATACTAGCAGTTAATTGCTAACCTATTACCACCTTTGGAAACATTAACGACTAAACGACTAACATTTTGCCCTAGATAGGCAACAAAAACCTAACAAAAACAACGACTTAGCGACAGAAAACTAGTTTTCTGACAACTAACAAACTAGTTTGTTAGTCTAGTGGGGCGGTAGCCCCACTCCGCCGACTGACTTCCTGGTCACTGTCACCCACCCCCACGAATTTTCGCACCAAAAATTGAAATCGTTGTAATAAAAATAAGACAAGGACGATTAAACATGGTTAATTAAGGTATGTTTCTAATAAAGGAGAAGATTATGGGTAAGTTTGTTAAAAAAAATCCGCACCCAACAAAAGGTTTTGGTCTACCGCCTGTAACTCCACAACAAGTAGACAGAGTTCGTCGCAGTGTTTTAGATGTTGTGCGAAATAAAATACCTGATGTGCGACTGGTTTTAGATGGCTCTAAAAAATGGGACAATCAGCAAGTTAGATTGTTCGGCATGATGTTAAACAAAGTAATGCCAGACTTGCACCACAGTTTTAACGAGCACACTGTAGAAAATAAAAACATGGACGAGCTAACTATAGAAGAATTACAAGAGATTGCTAAACAAGCCGAGACTTTAGAAGGAGAGTATCAAGATGCAAGTAACGAGAGTGGAAGCGGCGAGAAGATTGCTACAGATAAACGAAACCAAGAAGAGCTTCCAAGGATTCGTGAAGGCACTAGCCCCTCAGTTTGAGCTTGCACCCTTTCAAGTAGAGCTTGTCGATACACTAGATAAATTAGAAAGAGGAGAGTTAAATGCTAAACGATTACTCATCACGATGCCACCAAGACACGGAAAGTCTTGGTTAGCCTCAACGCTATTCCCAGTATATTACCTAGCCAAGAAACCAAACAGAAATGTTTTGGCTACATCATACAACCAAGACCTCGCTAAAACCTTTGGTCGTCAGACCAGAGACCATGCGAGAGAGAAGATTGTTGAACAATCCTTCCCTGACTTTCGATTGTCTGACGAGTCTAGGGCTGTTGATGATTGGCGTACAACTGAAGGCGGCACTTATTATGCTACGGGTATCGGTGGCTCTACTACTGGTAGGGCGGCGACTTTACTATTGGTTGACGACCCCATTAAGGCAAGAGAAGAAGCCGACAGTGCCACACAGCGAAACAAGACTTGGTCATATTACGTCAGTGCTCTTACAACTAGAAAGCAACCTGAACCAGATGGAACGTCGCCACTAGAGATTATGATACTCACACGTTGGCATGTTGATGATATTGCTGGACGACTAATGGAGACTGACGATTGGAAAGAAGGTGCTTGGCATCACATAAACTTTCCAGCAGTAAAGTTGGTGTCAGGTGGGATAAAGCAATCTGTTGCCTCACTGCCACCTGACGACCCAAGATATATACCAAGCGGCAAGCTAAGTACAGTGTCACCTAAAAAAAGATTTTATATAGAAGACAAAGAAGAAGCATTGTGGGAAGAACGCTTTCCATTAGAAGAACTTAAAAAACGTGAGCGACTAGACCCAAGAGAGTTTGCGTCACTTTACCAACAAAGCCCATTTATAAAAGGCGGTAACATTATAAAAGAGAACTGGTGGAGATACACAGATTCACAAGAGTGTTCTCAGATAATTATAGCGGCAGATACAGCGTTTAAGAAAACAGAGCAAGCTGATTTTTCTGTGCTGATGATTATGGGTGTCGATAGAAGCGGCGACATACACGTTATAGATGTCGTTCGTGGCAAGTACGATTTTCCAGAACTAAAAAAACTATGTGTCACAGTAAATGCAAAATGGCGTGGCAAAGGGTTGAGAGGTTTCTATATCGAGGACAAAGCTAGTGGACAATCGCTAATTCAAGAGCTTCGAAAAGAGTCTGGCATATCTGTAATACCATTTAAAGTTAATCAGGATAAAGTTGCACGACTAAATGCTGTAACGCCATTGATAGAAGGTGGACGAGTCTTTTTGAAAAAAGATGTAACATGGCTTGACGACTTTATGAACGAGATGCAGTCATTTCCAAATGGTGCACACGACGACCAAGTGGACGCACTGTCAATGGGACTTGATGTATGTTCAAGAATGGGAGGTGCTATGAGTGATATGTTTGACAGTTCCATAGATATGGCATCATCTTTAAATAAACAATTTACGCCAACAACATCTGGCAACTGGTGGGACAAATATAAGAAGCCAGATTCTTGGCAGAAATCATGGGGCGAAATGTAATGGCTAAATATAAAGACATAAAAATAGAAAAGCACGATATGGTCTGTGACCTATCTAACCTTGCAGAGCCGTTACTAGCATACGAAGATATCTCAGACATGTTGTCCGACGAGCAAGAAACCAAGATGGTGGATTATGTTCGTGCGTTAACTAAGATGTCATACGAAAGAATCTCACGACGATACAGCCACTGGCGTGATGCAGACCGAGCACACGACGTATGGGTTCCAGCCGACAGCACAAAATTTAGAGAGAAGGCAGTCGTTGCAGACACAAGAGCAATCGCTGACACAGTTTTGACATATTTGATGGCGGCACTAGCTGGTCGTAATCCCATGTTCCAACTAGAGGGACTCAACAGAAAGTCTCGTAAATCGTCATTGATATTAGAAAGATTACTACACCAGCATATGCGTAGAACTGCTGGTGAAGCAAGAATAGCTCAGATGCTTATGGACAGCATACGTTATGGCTTTGCACCGACGAAGGTAATCTGGGACCCTCAATCAAACACAAATCACATTGTAAACTTTGACCCACGAAAATGCTTTCCAGACCCAAGGGTTCAGTGGGGTGACTGGGACAGAATGCAGTACGTCGTGTTTACAGACCATATATCTACAAACGCATTGTATGGCTCGCCACATTATCCAAAGATTAGAAAATACCCAGGGTTACGTTCTAAACGTACCAGCAACTTTAAGTCTGGGTGGGACGCACACAGATGGGTCAAAGAAGAAGGCAAGGGTCTGAACATAAATCCTGAAGACCCAAGGGGCGACGAGAACGGATACCACTTCACACTAGATGACACACGCATAGTTGATGAAGCATGGGTCAGATTAAATGGATACGAAGTTGGCATTCCTCAGATAGAACAACTATGGGTCTGCTTAACAATCTTAGACGAAGAAGCAGTTATCAGATTCCAACTCAACCCATACGGAAGACAGTTTCCAGTAGCTTTTGGCGGTCTGTATAACGACCAACACAAAACATACAGTCAATCTTTGTATGACTTACTGCTTCCAATGCACGAGATATCAACTTGGTTACTACGTTCAAGAATCGACAACGTACAAGCGGCACTAAACAATCTTATCTTCGTAGACCCTACATCGGTAAGCGTTCCAGACTTGATAGACCGAAATCCTTGGGGTGTTGTAAGAACTTTGCCAGGGACAAAGCCAGGAGATGGCATATTCATAGCAGAAGTTCCAGACGTAACAAGAGGACATTGGAACGACATAGCCGCAATGTCAGACCTCAAGCAAAGAGTGAGTGCCGCATCAGATGCACAACAGGGCGTTCCAACTGCTGACGGCATACGAACTGCAACTGAAATACAACGACTAACGCAACTAGGCTCTCAACGACTAGGCGTGTTAGCCAGAATCTTATCAGCACAATCCATACGACCAGTGGCTAGAATGATGGTGGCAAACTTACAAGATGCTCTTGAATATGAAGGCTCACTTAGAATGCAAGATGGAGCATCAGCACCTGGCGAACTAACAAACATGATTGACGACGGATATTTAGACTTTGATGTTAGCATGTTACAAGGCGAGGTAGATTATCTCGTCGTAGATGGCACTTTACCAGTAGAGCCGACGAAGAACGCTGAAACTTGGCTAAACATGTTGCAAGTTATAGGGCAGTCAGGTTTACAAATGGAATACAAAACAAGCAGAGTTATAGAAGAAGCTATCAGGGCTATGGGAGTTAGTGACGTAGACCAGTTTAAGATAAGCAAAGAAGAATCAGCACAAGGCATGACACCATCACAGCAAATGTCACTCATGGAAAAAGCTCGTGGTGCTAACGTCATGCCAAACGAGCAGATGCAAAGTGAAATACAAAAAGGAAACTTAATACCAGCAAGGGAGGCTATGTAATGACAATACCTGACCCAAACAGCTTAAATCCTAAATTATCAGGGTCACAAAGAGACTACATCAAAGCAGTTGCAGAAAGCGTTACAAAGTTAGCGGTATCTGAACTTAGAAAAGAGTTTGTTGATTTACTCCGTAAGTCGAACGAACCACACACAACAGATGCAAAGGTCGATTCGATAATTAGAAAAATTGAACAATTAGAAGCAAGATACAAAGAGGACGACAAGTTTACCCTAACCAGTGCTAAAATACAGGCACTCATGAAAGAAAAGGGTATTAAATAATGGCTTTTACCAGACCAACCACCGACCAGGTCAACTTTAGGTCAGCCACTACTGGCACACACTTATTAGACACTTACTTGGAAGGCTGTGAGAAAGGCGGGTTTACTTTACCAGTTTTGATGGACAATCTTTTTAGTTCTACTGGAGGTCTTAATCCAAACGCTATAACATTTAGGGTCAAACCAAACGACGTAAACAATACGTTTCAAGCTAGATTTGGTTTATATACTGACCCAAACCAAGGTTGGTTTGATACTAACCAGTTTTTCTTCAGGCAAAAAGGGGCTTATGCGGCTGGAACAGCTTATGAAAGACTGGACATGGTGCAGTCAGGTCAAAAAAGTTTTGTTTGCATTGAGGCACATACTGGACCAGCAGTCATTGACCAAACTAAATTCCAAGTTTTTTTCAATGGGGACGACTTATTCAATGAAATAAGTCAATTTAGAATTAACAGTGAGCCACGAATAGATTTGTTAGAAGAGTTTGTTCTGCTCAAAATTGATGTTTTGTAGGAGGTTTATAAATGTCTACATCAACTCTTAGAGAACTTGTCGAAGCTATAAAAACGCAAGGCAAGGCATTAGCTGGAGCATCAGGAGCCAGTGCCGCAACAGCACGAGACCTGGTATATTTATCAACATCAGTCGAACGACTATTCGGGGCAGACGCAATACTAGAGCTAGTAGATAGTGCGGCTAAACCAGTTACAGTTGTAAGTGCGGCTCTTGCGTCAACGCAAGCGGCTGACCTAACAGTAGACCAAGTCACAAAGACTGTTATCAAATTCACAAACACAAGCGGAACACACTCTGCAACAGACTTTACAGCAACAATACCGAATCAAGGTGTGGCTTTCGTCGTAGACAACGAAATGCCAGTGCCAGTCAAATTCAAAACACTAGAGCAAACCACCAACATCATTTCGGTAGGTGCTGGCAAAAAAGGTTGGGTCTTCTGTAACGGAACAGTTGTAGAGCATGTAATTGATGTCGAAAGTATTACGAGTGCATTAACCTCCCCCACTCAGAATCCTGGAGACATGATTTACCGAGATGGTAAAGCAAGCGGAACTACAGAGTATTACAACGTCTATGTAAGAAACTATGGTGGTCAAAACCTATACTACTTTTCTCCTTACAGTGGCTACACAGGTATGGGTAGTACTTATAACTACAACAGAACACCTAACTTTGTTTTGTATCCAGGCGTTACCTATCGTTTTTACCAAGAAGACGGCACAAATACTGGACACCCAATAAGGTTTTCAACAACACAGCACGGAACACACAACAGTGGTGCAGAGCTAACTGATATAAACAGTGACGGCACAGCCGATATTACCTACGTCGGAACTCCTGGAAGTTCAGGTGCATACACTCAGCTTGTTATACCAACAACAGGAACAAATGCCGCTACATTGTACTATTATTGTAGTAACCACAACCTGATGGGTGGCGACGGAGTTGTTTCAATACCTTCTAGTATTGGAGTGACAAAGTTACCAATAGGTTCTGCTCAACAAGTTTTGAGAGTTTCTGAAGATGGAAACAGACCTGAGTGGCAAAACGAATTTACAAGAGGCGGTGTCAATGTTGGGGCTTGTGCTCCTCCAAACGACGTTACAGGACTTTGGTCAGAAGGAAGGTACAGATTAGGAACTCATATTGAGAACGCTACAGACTATCCTCACGCCGCAAATAAGGGAACTTATACTTCAGGTCATCATGGCAACGAGCAAGGCTACAGAGGTTCAGCATGTCTTTATTGGGCAAATGGAAAAGCTAATGCTTCCGCATGGGGTCATACCAGCGAGGGCAGACAAACTATGGAGTACGACAAGTACGAGCCATACAGTGGAGTTGTTCTGACTTATAACTATGGTTCAGCTATGGGCTTAGACGCAACACAGCCTAGTCAAGACTATTCAAAGTACGGAACAAAACAAATTATCTCCGCTTACAACAATACAGCCCTATTGCTTGAAGACGGAAGTGTGTGGGTTACTGGAAGAGGAGACGAAGGTCAAATCGGAAATGGAGCGGCGGCTGACAACTACGGATTTGCAAAAGTAAACATGCCAAGTGCGGCTGGACCGATAAGGCTCATAGCGTCTACAGTCACTTATCCAAACTCAAGTGTAACATTTGGTGCTCTAACAGAATCAGGAGATGTTTACCTCTGGGGCTACAATGGTCATGGACAATGTGGAAGCTCCGCTGGAACAAACCAAAGCACTCCAGTAAAACATGCTGGATTATCAAACATTGACTCGCTAGTTGGCGGAGGCGGTGGGCAGTATGGTCACTGGGCGGCTCTTGACACTAGCGGTAACTGTTTCACATGGGGTTACAACGGATACGGACAGCTTGGACATGGAAACACAAACAACACAGCAACAGCCACTCAAGTATCACCACAAGCTGGGGTTAAGGTAGCAAAAGTTCTGTGTGCTGGCGGAGGCTCTTACGGCAACACTTACTTTATGATGGCTAATGGTCGTTTATATGCCTGTGGATATAATGGCTACGGACCGATTGGAGACGGCTCTACAACTCAAAGAAACAGCCCAGTTCTTGTATCTACTGTAGGCTTAGAGACTGGGAAGTATGTCGTAGACATATTTGCTCCAGGAGGAAGTTACTTAGATTCCACAAGAATGGCTCTGACAGAAAACGGCGACGTTTATGGTTGGGGACAAAATGCAAGAGGTTCTGTAGGAGTTGGAAACACATCTAACGTATACACACCACAGATTGTTCCTGAACTAAAATTCATCAGTCAGTTTACTTCTTCAGGAAGCACTACCAGCACATCATACTACTACAACAACTATATGGCTGTATGTCATACAAGTTTTGCTGACAGAATGAAGCGTATTAACGGCACAGTAAAGACTGCTGGTTACTCTTCTCCAGCAATGGGAAGGTATAACGTCGCAACAAACGAATCGACTTATAAGCCGATATATCTTGATGCGAGAGCTAGTGGAAGAGTTAGGTTTGCTTGGGCTTCTGGCTATCACACAAGTAGCACACAAGAGATGTCCAGATACTGCATAGATATGGACGGACGTTTGTGGGCTTGGGGATATTCTTCTAATGGCTCGACCTTTAACGATACTGGTGGAAGCAACTATGTTCCATCTATTGGACACTAAGGAGGAAACATGTCAAAAATACCAAGTTACTCAGGAACAAAAGGCAAAGATGGGATTATAGAAGGTAGCTACCTTCCTACACCAAGAACTTTTGTGAAAATAGGAAAAATGCCAAAAACCTGGGGTTCAGAAAATGTGTCAGAAATGGGAATCACTCATTTGTTTTCTAAGGACGGAAATGACTGGGGGTCTGTTGACACTGCTATATTCAAGGCTGACTTAAAAAAGAAATACTCACTAACCGAGGAAACAAACAACTGGGTTATGAGCATGGCGTTAGAACTTGCACCAAAATGTAAGCCTTGGACCGCTGAAGAGAACGAAGATTGGGGCATCAAGGTTGACGCTGACAAAGTAGCGGCTGACCAAAAGACTTACGAAGACTCTCTATAATGGCTAGAAAATCTTTAACAGACGAACAACTAGAGGCTCTGTTAGAGAGGGCATCTCACAAAGGTGCACAAAGAGCATTGTCAGATATTGGCTTGCAAGACAACGAAGCTGTACACGACATCAAAGATTTAAGATTACTTATTGAAGGTTATCGTAGCCTAAAGAAGACTGTGGCAAACACAGTTCTAAAGTGGGTTATTGTGGCTTTCTTAGGCTTTGTGTCTTTTGCAGTTTGGACACAGATAAGGAATTAGTTATGGCGGCAAAGAAAAAAGGTAAAAAAGACGCTTGTTATCATAAAGTAAAAGCTCGCTACAGAGTTTTTCCAAGTGCTTATGCTTCAGGGGCTTTGGTTTCTTGCCGAAAAGTTGGAGCCGCAAACTGGGGAACCAAGTCTAAAAAGAAGGGTAGAGCATAATGCCAAACAAAAGTAAAAGAACAACACTTAGTCGTTCGCAAAAAGAGTCTAACTATGCTCGAAAAACTAATAAGAGCGATAAGTCAAGAGTCTTCAAACCATCAAAGAAAAATCCTTCTGGCTCACCACTTGGAAGATTTAGTATTTTAAATCAAGTTATTAGGGGTGTAGACAAATTAACAGGTCATAAAAGAAAGTATCCAAAATAATGCCATTTAGTAAATATAGTCCAAAGCAAAAAAAATTAGCGAGAGTTGCACCACCACGAAATAAAATCACTGGTGCAGACCTAAAAAAACTTCGTAAGAAGAAAACTACTAAAAAAAGGAGAAAGTAAATGCCTATAGTAATTGTCCCAAAAAGGAAATCTGATAGAAGCAGTGCCAAAAATAAAATGAAGAAAAAGGCAATGCCTAAGAAAAAGCCTATGATGAGGAAAAAGAAAACCATGAAGAAGAAGAGTTACTAAAATGCCAGGGGTAATGAAAAAGCCAGGCACGACGCAAAAGAAGTTTCCTTACACACAAGCTGGTATAATGGCGGCAAAGATGTACGCTAAGAAAACTGGCGGCAAGCTAATCATGGAAGGCAAAGGTGGCTACGGCAAAAAGAAAAAGCGGTAGTGACGGCTTACGCAAATGGTTCTCTCGGAACAATGGCAAAGGTTGGATAGACTGCAAGACAGGAAAGCCCTGTGGTCGTAAGTCGGCAAAGGGTGGCTCAAAACGCCCGTACCCAGCTTGCAGACCGACGAAGGCTCAGTGCAACTCGGCGGCTAGAAAAAAGAAGGGACCAGCTAGAATTAGTTGGAAAAAATGAACAAAGTAGAACAAAAAAGAAAGGTACAAGATTTACTAAAATCTGATGGTTGGGGTATAATCCAACAGAAGATGCAAGAAGAGATTTTATCTGCGGCTTATCAAATGGCAGAAAATAAAATGCTAACGATAGACGAGATAAATTTTAGACGAGGTGCAATGTTTGCGGCTCGTCGTTTGGTAGAGCTACCAAAGAACTTAGACATGTTGCTAGACAACGAAATACTTATGGAAAGTTCAGAGGTAGACAAAAAACAATAGGACGCTACGGCTTCCGCAACGTTCGCTACGGCTGACAAAGGAGTAAAAAATGGCAGAACAATTAAATGAACAAGATAAGGCGATGATTAACCAAATGGCTAGTCAACAGTTAGGAGATGCAAATGCTACGGCTCCAGCACCCCAAACGCCCCCACCTCAAGGTATGCCACCTCAAGGACAACCGCCTCAAGGTAAACCGCCAGAGCCAAAAGACGCACCCCCTACTGAAGTAGAGAAGGCTCAAGAAGCAGTTTCACCTACAACTGAAGCAGACAAATCTCTGGACGAGAGTGTCTCGATGATAAAGGTAGATTTTGGAAACGGAGATGTTAGAGACTTATCTTCTAACCAAATCAAAGAAACCTTTAACAGATACAAAGACGCAAACTATAAACTAATGCAGAACAAGCCAATGCAACCAGCACTGGATTATGTTCAAAGCATTATGGAAGGTGCAAGCAGAAATGGGCAGAATGTAACTGCGGACGACGTAGTACAGTTTTTAAAATCTGCGGCACAAGCCGCTGTAAAAAACCCAACTATGGGAGCACAGAAAGACCCAACACCTGACAGACAAGGTACGCCAGTAACCAACATGGCTAATCTTGACAGTGAGTTCGAAAACCAAATCAAAAGATGGGAAGAAGAGAATGCAGTGTCTCTGCCACCTATGTTTAGAGAGGGTTTCAAAACAATACAAGCATTGCAACAAGACAATCAGAACATGAGAATGACTCTAAATCAATTCTTGGCTTCTGCTGGTCAGATAAATCAAGATGCGGCTAAAACTGCAATGCAATCAGAAACACAAGCTCAAGACGCTTATAGGCAGACTGCGGCAAACAATCTAAATCAGGCACAACAAAAATATCAGTTGCCAGATTCGGAGAGTGATGACTTCTTTACCTTTGCTTACGAGAGAGGTTTTACACAAGAAGATTTCATAGATGCTAGTCTGACAGATAAGGTCATGGGTGATTATGTTGCTGTAAAAGGCACACCAGAAATGGAAAGACTAAGGGATATGGCTAAACGACGAGTGGCATTTACAGGAAATATTAACGCTACTCCAGGTTCAGCGACTGCTGGCGGTCAACAAGCCCAAGACCCAAACATGGATTTTATAAACAAAGTAGCAGATGAGGCTATGAAAAAAAGAAATATGGCATAATAGGGACGACTTAACATAAAAGTTGTTCTTTAATGAAGATAACACGAGACGCTACGGCTTCAAAAATCGTGAACGGGTTTATCAAATGATTATGCTGAAAGCAGTTTGTTTGTGAGCACCCAGTTAGAAAAACGCAACTTTATCGCAAAAGGAGGTCAATATGACTGCGATTACAGGACTGCGTGGGACTGGGCAATTCGGTACAGAATTTCGTCCCACGAACTATAGAGAGCTATTCACTCTCTTAGAGCCTAACGGAACAGCACCTTTGCAAGCATTGCTTTCAATGGCTGGCTCCGAAAGCACAGACGACCCTAAGTACAATCACTTTAGGGACGAGCTTCCAAACAGAACTGTTACTGTTAATGGAGCGGTCGCATCAACATCAACAACATCAATTACGTTGGATAATGATGACGACGAAGCATTTATTGTAGCTGGAACTATCTTACAAAACCAGACAACTGGTGAGATAATGAGAGCAACAGCAGATGCAAACTTATCTGCTAATACAATAGCAGTTGAAAGAAACATTGGTGGCACATCTCACACCATTGCTGACAACGCTGTATTAATTATTGCTGGACATGCCGACCAGGAAGGTGGCACTAGTCCAACAGCTATCAGCTTCGACCCAACCACAGACTTTAACTTCACTCAGATTTTCAAAACTGCGGTGCAAGTCAGTGGAACTCTCCAGAACACATACTTGAGAACTGGAGACAAAGAGCAAGAGCAACTTACAAAGGCACTCAAGTTACACATGGGTGACATTGAAAGAGCTATGTTCTTTGGTAAAAGGCACGAGGCAAACGGCTCAACAGCTAATCCGACAAGGTTTACTGGTGGTCTGTTAACACAGATTACTAACGTAACCGACGGAGCTTCTTTCGGTGCAAGTGCAAACACTATCACTGAAAAAGAGTTCGACAGACTTTTGATTGAAACAATCTTTGCGTTTGGTTCATCAGAGAAGGTCGCATTCTGTGGTGCTAGGGTTATTTCTAACCTCATGGAGATTGGAAAGAACAGATGGCAACCAACACAAATCGACAACGCTTATGGAGTGTCACTCACAAGGTACACAACATATGCTGGCGACTTGTTGGTATACATGCACCCAATGTTCAGGCAGACAGGTATGGACCAAGAGATGATTATCTTGGATATGGGCGAACTAAAGTTCAGATACCTACAGGGTAGAGATACTCAGCTTATCAGAGACATTCAGGCTCCTGATTTTGATGGTGTCAAGCACATGTATATGACAGAGTGCGGACTTGAGATGACTCAAGCAAAAGTACATCATAGAATCAAAGGCTGGCAAAAAGTCACATAAGGACGATTAAAAACTCCCCTTGATGTTACAATAAGGACGGGCACAACCCGTCCTTATTTTTATTGGAGGTAACAATGGCAGAAAGAGCAAGGAACGAAAAAGGTCAACTCATGGGAGATGACCCATCAACACCTAACGTAAACGAAGCTTGGGAAGGTGGCATAGCACCAAGCAAAGAAGCTAAAAAGAAAGCTTCATCAAACGCTAAAGAATCAAAGTCACAAAAGGCTGTAAAGAACTCAGCACCTAAAAATCCAGCTAGAGAAGCAAACACAATCTATGTCTCAGCAGAACCTCAAGTAATCAACAGAGAAACTCATCTTAGAGGAGAGCTATACAGAACTTATTGGGACGCAGATAGAGAGTATAATATGTTCTCAATCAAGCCAGAACACGTCGAGGCTTTTGAAATGCACGAGTTTTTTGTGAAAGAGATATATCTCAAAGAGGAGTAATACATGAGTTATCATAGCGGTAGCAGTAGTAGCGGAAGCAGTGGCAGTAGTGGGAGCGGTAGCTCTAGCTCAAGTTCAAGCTCAAGCAGTGGCGGTAGCGGAAACAATCCAGTATCGAACACAAACGCAAATGCTAGTGCCAGTAACACTGGAGGCGGAACTACAGGAACTAACGCCGCTGGTGCAAACAGAAGTTACTCAGATATAACTGGTGCAAGACCTGTAAACACAGACCCAACTCACTACGACGAAGGTACGGGTAGGGCAGATATGCCAGGTGTTCGTGATTTGCGTGACGTTATTGACGCAAATACAGAAAGAGAAATAAGAGAAACTTGGCAGAAAGACTGGGACAAAGAAGAAGCTCGTAACAGATATTCTGTAAACAATCCTCATATATCCGAACCATACAGTGATTTAGAGGCTTTGATATTTCAAGCTCTTCGTCGTTACGGAGACATGCACCCAGGAACTGTAGATGGTGAAGTCATGCTAATGTTTGTAGAATTTGCAAACTTAGTGATAGAAGACTTACGAGGTCATGCGTATTGGGACAATCCAGAGATTGATTACTATACGCACCCCCAACAACAAAGAGCTATACCTGATTCTATAATGGTGTCAGGTTTGTTGTATCACTACTCTGTACAGCAACAATCAAACAAGATTGAGGCATACGGACCAATGTATTTTAAAATGATGAACAGAATCTTGTATCAGAGGAAGTA
>Ga0160422_10000750_pt1 | contig 19870 bp, 31 predicted proteins | sample Fk160mmetaG_FD_108192 | JGI IMG/M metagenome (GOLD analysis project Ga0160422, IMG submission 108192) | Marine microbial communities from the Central Pacific Ocean - Fk160115 60m metaG | ecosystem: Environmental > Aquatic > Marine > Oceanic > Photic zone | place: The Central Pacific Ocean... | reverse complement strand
TGTTGGTATTTTAAAAGTTGTTCCACCAGATTTTAATAAAAGATTTGTACCATCTGAACCAACAGCTTCGTCTGAATCTACAAATTGTAGCTCTACAGCAGGAGTTCCAGTTCCAGAATTGGTTAATTTAAAACCAGTATTGTGTACATGAGTTAAAGCAATTTCTCCGCTTGCTCCTGCCTGGAATGCAACGATATTATCAGTCGTATTCCAAAAGAAATTGGTATTTTTAATACCTGCGTTAAACATAGCAGTACCACCAACAGACATATCAAGATAAAACGGTGTTCTTTCTGTGCCATTGTCATTTCCTTTGAATACAATGTCTGCGTCACTGACTAGAGATTTAATTATCAAATCATCATCGGTTAGATCAATATGTCCTACATTTGTGCTACCATCTTTGAATATTATTTGTTCTCCGCCTGCATCAAGAACAATATCTCCTGAGACATCAAGTGTTAAGTCACCTGAACTTGTAATACTGTTTCCATTTACATCTAAGTTGCCACCTAGCTGTGGAGTTGTGTCTTCTACTAAATTGGATATACCGCCACCGCCAGAGTTGGCTACCCAAGCATAATCTGAACCATTCCAACTTAGCACATGTCCACTAGTAGGTCCGCTTTGATTTAAATGTGAGTCTATAGCACTGTTCAAACCAGCAGTGGTTTGATAACTTGATAATTGACTGTCGTTTGCTAGTTTAATCCATGCACCACCATGAGCAAAATAACCAGCACCTGTGGCATGCACATGAGCAAACATTCCATGATAGGTTGTAGCATTTGGTAGATCGCCTTCTGTAGAATACAAGTTAGAATATAATATTTTTCCTGTAGTGGTAATGTTAAATGCTTGACCATCTAGATCGCCACCTAGTTGTGGAGTTGTATCCTCTACTACGTTACTGAGTCCACCGCCTCCTCCACCAGCTATTGTAATTGTTTTTGTTGCACCGGTTCCTGTTGCAGTAACTCCAGCACCTACAAAGTTGAGTGTTGTGGCCGCTGTAGATAGTGCAGAGCCTTCGTCTTGTATTGTTAATGAACTACCACCACCTAAACCACTTAGATCAGGAGGTGTATATGTTATTTGACCATTGGTGTTATTGTAATTTAATGCTCCACCACCACTGGGTGCCGTTGTAGCACTGCTAATATCTGTTAGGCTAATACCAGCTGTGCTTTGTATTAGTATACCACCAACTGTGCTACCATCACCTCTGTAAAGTTTACCGTCATCTTCATCAAGTGCAATATCGCCTTCAGCTAGTGGAAAAGTTTCTCTACTGCTTGTAACTTTTTTAAAAAAAAGTTTGCGGAAATAAGTTCGTCCTCTTGAATCTGTTGGCATTAGTGTTTACTTTCTTTTATTTGTTCTTTCAATTCTTCCAGCTCTTGTTTTAGCTTCTTAATTTGTTCTTCTAGTTTTTTAATCTCTTCTAGTCCGCGATACCCATATTCAGTATAACCATCTGTACTCATGAAAATCCCCTAGCAAATGTATATGTGTATTTACCAGGGGATGTAGTTTTGTAAAGTCTATGACTTATGCGTCATCTGTGAAATCGTCATCATCAGTGTTTGCAACGTCATCATCACCAGCTTCTTCAACTTGAACTTTACCAGCACTTGCCGCCGCAAAATCCCAAGATAAAGCTGTACCATCTAGTGCGTTTGAACCTGTGGAACTTGGAGCAACTACTGTGAGTTTACGTCCTGCAATTTTACTTACGCCATAGGTTTCTGAATCAGCACCTGCCACAGAAATTGTCATTTCGCCAGCACTTAGAGCCGCTGGTAATTTACCAGTGGTAAGTGTGCATGTTACTTCTGTGTCAGCGGCACCAGTTTCAGCACATACAAACTTCTTTGAGCCTTTTTGTCTGACAATGGTTCCTTCAACTACTGCTGATCCGTTGTGAAAATTCACTTTTATTTCGTTAGCACCTGCAGTCGCACCATCGGCCGCATTAGTGAATAACCTTTTGTTTAGTGGTCTTCCCATTTGTTTTCTCCTTAAAAGAAGTCCAATGCAAGTTCTAGTTGCTACGGAGTGGGTGCTCCATAAGTCCTCTCATGAGTTCTATCGGACAAGTGTATTTAGTGTTCTCTTACTAGATCACATGTAATACAGTGCAATCCCTGATCAAAAAACCACCTATGTCTGAAAGGCACTATTATTAGGTTGTGTCCGTGATCTTGTATCCTTTTGGCCAAATGTTTATCAGTGCCAACAGTAATACTGGTATCAGGATTAATAGTTAGAATATTGCAATCAAAGTGTGTTTCGTATGCTTGTCCTGTGTATTTTTTAAATTCTGTGTCAATTATTTCTACAACCTTTTCTGGATCTGTTCCGTCATAACCATCTATGTTCCAACGGCCATCTGTGAGCGAATGTATTGCATTGCTCCATTTAGGCACATCTTTGTTTTCACTGGTTGATACGTTGAATCCATACATCGTACATTTTAAATGTTTCCAGCCTGGAAAGGTGGCTTGTAGATCTTCACTGGTTACTTCTGTTTTACTGTATACAACAAGTCCTTCACGCAGAGTTGCCATCAATGCATCTACGTGTCCAGGTATACTTGTTTTGATGAAATTTGTATCCGTTGGAAACAAAGGTTTGAGTAATTCAAATTCATCGTCATTTATCTGTCCACCTATAACCAATGTATCATTGCATCTAAATATGCATGGTAGATGAACTTTGTCAAGAGGTGTATCTCTTAGATATATTATATTATTTGTTAAATTATCATCCAACCATTTTCTACTGTAAGTTGGTCTATCTCCAATTACTATATCTTTGTAAACTAGCAGATCATTGCGTGGAGAAATTGGAATAGGCAGTGTATCAAATGGAAGATCATATTGTTGAACTTTATATAACTCAGATTCAAACTGTGTTTTAAATTCACTATCAAATGGTCTTATAACTTCAACACCATATTGTTCAAGTATGTTTTGAATATTGTGTAGATCTTCTTCAGTTTCCTGTGCTATTTTAATCAGCCAAGGTTTCACTGGATCATACTTGCTATAATCCAAACATGTTTTAAGTAGGTCAGGCGGAATGAAATCACCAAGTATTACTGTTTTAAGGGGATCCCATCCATTTTTGGAATAGGCTGTTATCATTAATTGGGGTCTTCTAAAAACTTTTTGAGTTCAATTTTTTTATCAGCATACAACATTGTATCTATTAGATCATCAAAGTCTGTGTCGTAGTAATTATCTTTCATTTGATGCAGTAATTCATCAATCCAATCACGATTTACGTAGGCTGTGTAATTTTCAACTGTTCTTTGATTTGTATTATCAGCTTCTGTAAAAAACTTTTTATCACTTACGTAGGCTCTTTTCATCTCCATTTTTATAATAGGACTGATAATACTATCCCATTTGTGTGGATACTTAGAACTCCAATCTACTGCTAATATTTCTTCGTCAGACGCATGTGAAATACTACCAAGATTTTCTTCTAAGTAGTCAGCTAGTATTTTTTTGTTGCGATTAACATTGACTTCTATTCCCAAAGGTGAAGCAATTTTTAGTCTAAATCTTTCCGCATCAAACATGGTTTCATAATCACACAATAAAACTGGCAATTGATGTTCAGCTATACCCATTGCACATCTGTCAGTGTTTGTGATATTTGTGTGGATTTCATACAACAAATCTTTGATAGAACCACTGCACTCATCTACACCTTTTTCAAATATTTGATAGTTTAAAATTGTTTTAAAGTAAGGTTCATAACCTCTACTAACCAGTTGTACTATGTGTGCATCAAGTTTGTCAATATGTTTAAACATTTCAAGCACATGACGTGTATGCCAAAAATATGTTCCTTCTGGCATTGCATTTAATATTTCACAATCTTCTTCAGTGATAGCACTTAAATCTAAATCACTGGCACTTTCTTCGCTAAGGTTAAATTTTACAAGATTGTGTGCATCTAGCCAATCATCTGTGATTTTTTCACGGATAGATTCTGGCATTTCATTTCTATCTAATTGTGTGAAATCAAATTTGTATCCAAAACAGGTTCCTTCTATGTCAGCGAAGCGACCCTTACCACCTGTAAGTTGAGCACCAATCATGCTAGTATCTAAATCATGTGAGTTTATAAAAATGTGCTTTGGCATAATTGTATTTATTATGCGGCCTGCAAGTATAGTTGTTGTGTTGCAAGATTTTTCATTTTGGCTTCACACATGATGTCTGCATGTGGCCAAAAGCTCAAAGCCCAATCATTGAGTGCAGTGTTAGAATAGTAATCACTGTGGGCTCTTAGTTTTCCTTTTTTGTATCCGCTTTCTTCGAGTTGCTGAAACGACGGCTTAGTGCTGAGTGCAACGCCATCAAGGTATTCTTCACGACTAATACTGTAATGAATAACAGGACGAACACCACGCCAACTATCGATAATACGTGAAAATCTATCATCATTAGGCTCCAAATATTCACCTTTGGTATTGCACCAATGGTGGTGAATGTCAAGTACCAATGCACAACTATCTGCCAGTTCTAGGCTAGCTTCGATACCCCACGAGTTTTCGTCGTTTTCGATGGTGATAGTGTTTCTTGCTTCTGGCGAGAGCCTGTTGAGGCACTCTTTGATGCCGGCTGGACCTTTTTTGCCTGAGATGTGGACGTTGCATTTGAAGTCCTGCCACTGTACACCGTACCCCATCCAACGTATGATATCTGCATGATACTCAAACTCCTCTATACTTCTATTTACTATATCTGGCTTATCACTTGCCAAAACAGTAAACTGACCAGGGTGCATAGACAGGCGTACATCAAGCTGGCGTGCAAGATTACCCACTTTTCCATATCCTTGTTCCGCTTCTTTTCTGACATCTGACTTACGCCAAAAGTAACTCCAAGATGGCTCAGTATACATAGGCAACTGATTACTACCAAGACGTACCATTCGTAGTTCATTATCTCTACTCCCTACCCATTCAACTAGATTGTATGCCGCCTGCATGTTGTGTTGCATAATATCCCAAAGACGTTGCTCAGCAACGTCCCTAGTTTGTCTATTCAACCATGCTACAGTAGTGCATCTTTCTGTTAATGGTCTTTGTATTTCTTCCAGCAATTTTGGCTTCAGTGTTTGATCTTCATGTAGATACTTACACGCGAAGCCAAGTCGCTTAATATTTTGATTGAACATTAGTTTCCTATTCTAGCACCTGTGCTATATGGAATTTTTTGACCTACAAAGTAATTCTTTGTACTAGGATTGCTTCTAGTTCCAAGTTGTGCAACAAATTGACCAGTATGGCTGTCTTTTAGTTTGTAGATAAAGCCAATAACTTCAAAGTTGCCTTTGTTTTGCACAGGTGTACTTGTACAATGTTTGGTTGTGCTTTGTCCTATCACAGTTCTATTAGCATTAGGATCTTTGGCCAATTGATTTCCGGCCGCACCACCAAGTAATGCACCAGCAACGGCTCCACCGTCACCACCCATTTTGTGTCCTACAATACCACCTAGCAGTAATCCAAATATACTTCCTAGAGCTTCACCGCCTGTGTTACTGTAAACAGGCACTGTTCTTGTAGTACAATTTTTAAGTTTGTGAACCTGTCCTCTGTTTTGTACAGGAGTTTTACTGTATACTATAGCCCATCCATGATGTGTATAATCTGCACCATTGTGTTGTGGCATGTTGTATGTGTTTGCAAATGCGGTTTCTAACACCAAAGTACTTGCCAAAGCCGCGATAATAAATGCATGAAATATTCTCATAATGTTTGTCCTCTCAACATTTTCTAACTATACATACATTGTATGATATCTTGCCTTGTTTGTCAACCTTTTTTACATAAAAAACGTGTAAAAAAGCACGGTAAGTATAATACCTTTTGCAAATGATATCCAAGCTACGCCATACCAACTGATACCCAACTTGTCTTTCCACCAATCTATTTGTTTGTTATGCCATTCAAAAATCATATTCTATTCCATTTATAGTATAGGTTTTACCATTAAAACCCTTGTCCATTTTTTCTTTATCGGACATTTTTTCGCTATCCTTACGCACCTTATGATTAAACTTTGGTGGAGGTTTACGTTGTTGCTCGTCAACTAATTTAAATTTTTCCAACAATTTTTTGATCATCGTCGAACTCTTCCAGATATTTTTTTAGGTTTTGCTTCAACTAAGTTTTTATCTTCCCAAGTTTCACGTTCCCAATTTTTGCCAGCCCAGAAGCCAATTGTATAGAACAGTGCGATTATCAAGAAAAACAAGCCTGTGAACCACCAACCAACTTCTGTCATTTAATCATCTCTCTTGTTATATATCACTGCGTCATTCCATCTTACCCAAACATACAATAGTATAAGAATCACCCATGATGTATTTAAAAAACTCCAACTGTCAAACAAGGCTATCCAAAAGTCATAGTGCCAAGGGTGCATACTGCTATAGTCAGTGCCGGTATAATAATAGTGCTTGTCCATTATCTTTTATCACAATACACCATGTTTGGACACATGTTGCTTTGGCCTACAGTAACTACATCATGCACATCTGATTGTGGATGATCGTATATACAACTATACGCACCTTGTAGATCTGCACTAGGCTCAACTTTTACAAGTCTACATTGTATTTGTCGTTCGTTTAATTTGCCGTAAATTTTACCCTTGCCTGTGGGTACTTTACTAGGATCAGGTATTTCAGGTGTAGGATTACAACCTGTTGCTAAGAAAAATATTGTAAAAAATATTATCCACCATGATAAAACTTTTAGTCCATGGACGCCCATCTTCCACTTTCTGTTTGTTATCTATATCCATATTTGTTAATGAACTCAACTATGTCCTTGTCTTGGATTTCTGGAGTTCGTCTATACTCCTTAGGAAGTTGTTCCCAAGGTCTTAGTGCTGGGTGTGTTCTAGCACTTTGATCAACAGTTGGGCCATATCGCCATCCTTCTGTTGTTTTGCTTTCTACCCATCTACTGTGTACAAATTTGCCCACAGTATTTTTCATTTCATCTAGATCTTCTGGATCTGCTGTGAACTCAAAATCAAAGCCAGGCACACCTGTGTCTGTGTAAAGGTTACTTGCTTCAATTTCCCAATCAATATCAGGACCCATCATTTCCATCGCAGTTACGATTATTTCACCTTCGCCTGCGTCTAAGTCACGTGATAGTGGCACTGCTAGACTCTGCATTGTGTCGCCATCCGGCAAATTAATAGTGAATTCAATCATTGCTGTTTGTTTGCCTTCGTGTGGTATAGTTCTAACTGTGCCTTCTGGAGCAAGTTCTTTTACTGTGTCATACCACATTTTTTGACTGGCTGAATCCAGACTGTCTTTGGTTATCATTGCAATGTAATGTTGCGGTTTCATTCTAATCCTGCTAGTCTTTTTATATCTTTTACTTCTTCAGATTCTGATGGATTGCCACCGTAGTCTGATAAAAAGCCTCTCATATTATGTTCTGGTATATCTTTTATCAGTTCTTCAATTGCTGTGTAGTCACCCATGTCACAATCTTGTTTGATTTGCATGATTACTTGATCCATCAACTCTTGACTTACTGCTTCTTTGACTGGTTTTTCTTTTGCTTCACCATGCATTGATGCTCCACTTCTTCCGCTGAATGCATCATAGTGTCCATCTTCTAAAGCATCATATAAGTTGCTCATTGCATCTTGAATATCATTGAATTTTGTATTGCCACCCATGTCAGCGACTGCTTTTGCAAGTAGTCCTTCTTCACGGAATGCTCTTTGCAGTTTGTTGATTTGTTCCATTGCTCTATCAAAGGATTTTTGAACTGCTCTTTCTTGATCTGTTGCCATTTTACTTCCTTAGTAATCGTCCACAAAACCTGTGCCAAGTCCTGCAGGTTCTTCTTTTCTTTTTGTTGTTGGTACAGACGTCGCTGTAACTGTAGTGCTACCTGACATACTACCTGATTGTTGTACTGTTTCAACTTTTATGTCTTCGTGTTTTGTACTAGTACTATTTACATAAAGTCCAAACCAGGCCGCTCCTGCTCCAACTATAACACTTATCAAACCTGCTTGTGCATTATTTGGTTCTGGCAATGCCATAAACCAAGTTGTGGTTTCAAACAGTAGATATATGTACATACTTATAAATGCTCTAGGAAAAAGTCTCCATCTGCTAAAGTATTCCGGTGCCACCCACCATATACTATTCTTGTTCATGGTTTCACTCCTCTTTATAAGTGTATTTATATTAAGTACATTCTCTCCTGGAGTTGTTGCATGATATCTTCACGTTCTGCATGTGTATATTTTAGCCAACGTGTGATTTCTTTGCCAGTTCTTCTACAGCCAACACAATAACCATTTACAATTTTGCAGACCTGTATACAAGGACTTTTAATCTCCATCTGCGTCTGTTTCTGTTCCGTTGTCTGCATCTTCTTTATCACCGTCTATTCTTTTTTGTGTATTGTCGGATCCAACACTTGCGGCTACAAAACTTGCCGCGGCCAACATTGGTACTACATATACCATTTTGTTTGTCAAGTATGCTGTTATGTAAGTAGGTATAAGCACTATTAATGCTTTTATAAGAGCTGTCTTCATATGTGTACTTATATAAAAAAAGCCCCGCATGTGCGAGGCTTTTTCCGTTTAACTCCAATGGGTTTAATTACATTGTGAAGTCGGCTACAGTTGCACCTGAGGCATCATAACCGTTTGTACCAACACTTGCACCTAAGGCTCTGATTGCTGTTTGTAGGTCAGCGGCTGTGATGCCGTTGTTTTCAATTCCTACTCTGAACTGACCAGCACCTGGTCCGTCTAATGCACCGATCTCTACGATGTTACCTGTTTGTTGAATTGTTTCAACAATAGCTTCCATGGCTTCGCCTGGATTTGTTTCGTTTGCTACGTTGGCACCTGCATCTACTGTAAAGTAAGTGATAGGTGCTCCATGGTTTTGAATCCCACCTGCGATTAAGTTATTTGCACTTCTAGTTGCCATAATCTTTCTCCAAATATTTATAGTGCTCTTAGTAGCACTTACATTTATTTATCAAGATATCGTGAATTTAGAAGGTTACAGAGGTTAATTTTACAAATGCTGTCCAACGTATATCTATATTGTCGCCTGTAACTTTTATTGCAAGTGCATCATTGGTGTTGTCCGCAGTTGCAGTTGCAGTCCAATTTACATCATTTTCAGCTATGATTTCTTCTACTACAGTGCTTACCATTGATACATTACCACCAGTGTTGTTGATTACACCTTTGAGTCTATATCCGCAGTTTTCATTTCCTGCTTGATTTCTTCCTACTACGTCTGCTTCAAACATAGCTGTGGTATTTGTAGCTATATTAATCCTTGTGCTACTACCGTCTTTGAACAATTCAGTTTCATTTGTGTTTGCAGTAGATCCAAACAACACATGCAGTTCGTTGTTAACATTTACGTTGTTGCTGTTTGCAATGCTTACTTTGTTGCCCAATCTAATAGGAGTATCTGTGATAGTTAGATTGCCTGTGCTTGCACCTGTGAACGTTCCTTGACCTATTCTAATTTCATCTGCACTTTCATCATAGCCTATGAATATGTTATCTTCACTACCACGTTCTATTACTAAACCTGCATCACCACTTGGAGTACCAGTGGTACCTGTTGCTAGTTCTATTAGTTTATCGCTGATTGTAGTGTTTGTTGATGATACTGTGGTTGTGTTTCCATTTATAGTTAGATCGCCTGCTACAATTACATTGTTGTCAAATGTTTTGTTTCCGCCTATGTTTTGTGCAGTTGACAAATCAACAAATTCAGCCACACCACTCCATGGTGTAGCACCACCAAGATATATTGCTTGACTAGCCGATACTTGAAAGTATGCAAATTCAACTCTGCCTGTGCTTGGTTTTGTGGTTGTTAATTTACCACTGTTGCCTTGATCAAGATAGAATATATCACCGTTGCTACCACCAAGTGCTTTGTCAATCAAAGGTCCTGTTGGCAATACTCTTATGGTGTTGTCTGTGTATTTTTCAACAACCGTACCAATGTGTACTAGATCGCCGGTTAGTAAAACATATCCACCATTGTAGCCTAACAAATCACCTGCAACAAAACTAGCATAAGTTCCTGGAGGTGTAAATGTACGTTGCTGATCATAGTAGTCAAATCTGCTGATTATTTCAGATGCCCAATTATGCAATAACGATCCACGTGGCATTGCTGTTAACGGATACAGAATAGGTTTACCGTTGTGGACTTCAAATAGCACACCTTCATCTTCTGTAATATCAGCACTGCCGGTGCTTGAACTCTGTGAATTTGCTCTTAGAGTATCTTGTAAAACGCAGGTTACACTGTCAGCATCTTGAGCCGAAATACTTGAGACTCTTAGCACTCTACCATTCTGTGAAGTAGCAATATAATCGCCTACTGCAACATTGGCACCTGTGTATGTGCCATCTTTGTGTACCTGTGGAGTAGAAACTGTGATTGTGGCATTGAATTCAAAGTCTGGAGTTACAACTGAACCTAGAGTCAATCTAACTAATAATACTTTTGGACTTGCTCTATAAGCCATATTAGAACACCGTGTTTACAATACAATGTCCACTGAGGTCCGCCCCGGTGACTGATGAATTGACGTTGATTTTGAATTGAGTCGTACTTAATGTTGATGACCCTGTGTCAGGCACTGTAGCTTGGAAACCGCTGGTAGGATATCGTAGTTGAAACGAAGTTGTTCCTGCATCATGACCCAAGTATGTAACATTTTTTAGATTCCTGCCAACACTGTGCGTCACTGTAATTACATTTCCTGCAATACTTGTACTCCAACCACTTGGTAAATTTGCTGTGCTGGCAACGTTTCCTGTACCGTCAAAATTTACTCTAAACGTATAAATTTGCACTGGAACTGTGTTACCAATGGTAATAGTGTTTGCATCATTTGTAATGGAAATATTATCACCAGCTACAAGACTTTTTAGGTTTACAGTATTGCCACCTGTAATAGTTCCAAAAATTCCTGTACCAGCACCTAAATTATTGGCGTTCTCTAATACTGATGTTCCTACTTGATCGTTGTTGATTGTAATACTTGTTGCATCAGCAGATAATGTAATACCAGCACCACCAATTATGCTTTTAAACTGCATATTGTGTGTGCTAGTGCTTTCAAAAACTCCACTACCAGTTCCTAGGTTGGTTCCGCCTGTTATCACAACATTACCACCAACTGTTAGTGCTTTGTTTTCAAATTTTTGAGTTGTACTATTATAGATTAAAAAATGATCGTTAGCAAGGGTACTGTCGTCCAAGCTGAACGGAGGTATTACGTCAGTGGTTAGTGATGCATTTGTGGCTGTGATGCTCATACTGGCTCCTAATTAGTTTTATGTATTTATAACAGATTAGATGAGCAAGCGAATTGAGTCAACTCTTCCGTGACTAGTTTCAGAATATGATTCTGAAATATGACTTCGATCTACTCTAGCACGTAAGAAAGTAAAGTTTCCGTAAAAAGTTTTACCTAATGTTTCAGTGGTTGTTGAAGTTTTTTCAATATAATCTGTGTTCCCACTAAGTTGCAATGGAAAGAAATCATTCGCTGTTGGAGATGATTCTAGTGTGCCTTCAATAAAAATTCTACCTTTAAATCCATTTAGTTTAAAGGATATTGTATGTAATCCGTCGGTATATCCATAATATCCATCTGCTTTGATGTTTTCGCCTGTGTAGCTCATCGAAGCAGTGTGTGTTAACATTGTTACTGCACTATTCGGCATTCTCTATCTCAATCAATACATTTCCTCCAACGAGCTCTTTGATGACTTCTTGTAGTGAAGCTACAACTTCTGGATTTACAAGTTTTCTGCCTTCGTCGCTGTCTTTGAGGAGTTCACTGATCTTGATCACAACTACGTCTTCATTGATTTTAGCCATATGTCTTCTCCTTAAAGTTATTTATTCAAATTTTAGCTCTATGTTATTTTCAACAACATCTACTACAATTTCTTTTGTTTTTTTACCTTTGTTGAACAATACATGTCTAGCTACAGGTTTTTTGAGTTTGTCATTGATAACACGTTTCATTGGTCTTGCACCCATTGTTTCACTGAATCCTAGCACCACCAGTTTGTCTACAGTAGCCTGTGTCCAACTAAATCCTAGCCCTTGCACAAGATTTATCTGTTGTTGTAGTTCTGTCAACATTTTGTTTGCAATGTTTTCTATCACAGTTTTATCAAGTTTCTTGAAGAAAATTACAGCATCTAGTCTGTTTCTAAATTCAGGAGCAAAGTGTTTTGTAACTGCTTCTTCTTGTGCAGTATCATTATATCCTCCTGCAAAACCTATTGCACGTTTTTCCGCATCTGCGGCTCCTAGGTTACTTGTCATTATAACAATGGCGTTTCGTGCATTTGCAGTTTGTCCATTACTGCCTGTTACAATACCATTATCCATTATTTGAAGTAGTATGTTTAATACATCAGGATGTGCTTTTTCAACTTCATCAAACAGTAAAACAGCATTAGGAGTTTCTTTTAATTTATTAATAAGTTCTCCACTACCAGCACCACCTTCATCATAGCCCATATAACCAGGAGGTGCACCTATTAATCTACTCACACTATGCCGTTCTTGATATTCACTCATGTCATAACGTAGAAGTTTCATGCCTAGTGATTCTGCTAACGTTTTACAAGTTTCTGTTTTACCAACACCAGTAGGACCCGTAAACAAATAGTTTCCAATTGGTTTTGTAAGTTCTTTCAATCCACTTTGTGCTATGTAGACTGCATCAGCAAGTTTAGTGATTGCTTCATCTTGTCCAAACACTTTTTTGCCTATGCCAGCTTCAATGTCAACATAGTCATTGTTTTCTTTTGCTTTACCTAATAGTTCAACTGGTATATTTGACATTTTGCTTATTTCAAATTTGATATCTTCTTTGGTTATTTCCCAATGTTCTTTGTCTTCTAAAACTTTTTGTCTAGCACCAGCTCTATCCAATACATCAAATGCACTGTCAGGTAACTGTTTTGCATGCACATGATCTTTTGCGAGATCAACCACGGCACTTACTGCCTCAGGATTATAAACCACTTTATGATGTAGTTCGTATGGGTTGATATTGCCTTTAACAATATCTCGTGCAGTTTCTATATCTGGTTCTTCAATTTCAACTGTGTTAAAACGTCTAGTAATAGCAGTATCTTTTTCAACATTCTTTCTATATTCGTCCCAGGTTGTAGCACCAATTATTTTTAATGAACCAGTTTCAAGCACTGGCTTTATAAGATTTGCTAGATCCGGCGATCCGCCACCTGCACTTCCGGCTCCCATAATACTGTGTATTTCATCAATAAAAAGTATGATGTCTTGCCTGTTTTTGAGAATATTAATAAGTTGCTCAACTCGTTCTTCAAAGTCGCCTCTGTATCGCGTACCAGCCATCAACGCAGTCATGTTGAGCTGATAAACAATTTTACCTTTGAGTATATTAGGAACACTGTCTTCTGTGATTAACTTTGCAAGACCTTCTACGATTGCAGTTTTACCAACACCAGCTTCGCCTAACAGCATCACATTATTCTTTTTACGTCTAGCAAGTGTTTGTGATACATCAAATAGTTCAGTATCTCTACCAATCAATTCATTACTTGATTGTGCTTCTTCATTTAGATTGATACAAAACTGTTTTAAAAGTTCAAGCTCTTTTTCAGCTTTTTGTACTTCTTGTTGTCCTACTTCAATTTCTTTGAATTTGTTTATTACCTGTTCTCGTGATACACTGAACGCTGTCAGCATTGCATAAGCTGGAGTGTTCTTTTCACTCATAATACTTACAAACAAGTCTCTTGGTTCAAGAGTTTTTCTACCAGCAAAAATAGTTTGTGTAAATGCTCTGTTGAACACACGTTCTAAAACTAGTGTTTTAGCAGGTGGATGTCTTGGATCTTTTTCTATACGTTGTTCAAGTAGATATTCGTTAAGCAAATCTTTTACATGGTCAATTTCTACGTCAAACTCACTGATAATTTGTTTTACTTCTTCATCATCTAATAGTGCATATAAAAGATGTTCAACTGTCACATAGCTACTGTATGTTCTAGTCGCCGCCTTTACAGATCTGTTCATTATATCATTTATTTTTTTCACGTTCTTGTTGCTCACTGTTGTTCCTTTTAACTAATATAGTATAGTTTAGCTAAAAGATCAAGTATATTATGTGGATTTTTTATTCTAAATCTTGTTCAATGATTTCATCTTTTTTTACTGCTTTTTCATAGTACAAGATAACTGAATTTTGTTCTTCGATAAATCTTTTGATTTGTTCAAGATTAAGTGCCAATGCTTCAAAACTGGAGGCTGTCATGGCATACAGTACAAATTCACCTTGTGTGTCTTTAATGCGTTTAATTACTTCTTCTAGATTTGATTCTGTTACGACAACAATATCAGCATCTTTCATTAGGACAGGATCTGGTCTCCTTACTATATTGATTGTAGGAGTTTCAATTTCTGGTGTTTCGACTACTGTTGGTACTGTAACTACTTCTTTAATTGGAGTTCGACTGCAGGCAGTCACTACCAGTAGCACAGCCAATGGCGCCAAAAAATAGGTCAACTTGTTCATTTATTTTATCCTCGCTTGCTTTAGGATCAGCAAGACTATTTTTAATTATATCTGTGTTAGCCAATAGTTTTGCTATTGCCTTGTTTGCTTCTTGTACTTTTTGTAGATTAGTATTCAATTCATCATTCAGCACTTTTTGTCTAGCCAATTCAGCTTTGAATTCTTCAATCTCTTTTTGCACAGTGTTTCGATATTGCTCAAACTCAGCTACAGTTGTTTGATGTGCTGTTTCTAGTTTGGCGTTGTTAGCCGTTAGTACGGCAATTCTTGTTTGTGTAGAAACATAGTATTGATATGCAAACCAACCTACACCTCCTAATACACCTAATACTATTATCAGTAAATAAATTCTTTGTATCATTGTTTGTACCTATACACTATTCTTCCGCGACTTATATCATATGGTGTCATTTCAATATCCACTGTGTCGCCCTGCATAATCTTAATATTGTTCTTTCTAATCTTTCCGCTGATACTACCTATAACGGTGTAATCGTTTGGGCCTTCTAATTGTACTTTGAAATTTGCATTAGGTAGACATTCTAACACAGTTGCTTTAACTTTGATAACGTCTTCTTTGCTCATTAATACCTAGCTAAAAATCTCATACGGTCTTCAAGAGCTTTTTGATTTGCATCAGCTTCTTGTACACTTTGATATCTCACTGGATCATTGATGATCATTTCTTCTAAATTGTCTATGCTTTGTGGTATTCCGTTTTTGCCAGTGTTGTACTGCCAGGATTCTATTTCAGTTAGCTTTGATACGTCCTCAAGTATTTTTCTAATTGTTTCGTGCAGTTTAGATCCTCTACGCATTTCCACGTATATCATATAGTTTCCGTCAACATTGGTGCTTGCACTTACTTCTGTATCTTCAACATCATAAGCACCTGTTTCTATAAAATTGCTGAGATCACCAGCGGCCATTTCATTCATCACTTCAAATGCCAGCACAACCATGTTTCTATCTTCGTCAATTTTGCTTTTGTATTGGTCAATGCTGACTATTGCATCAACTAGATTTCTAAGTTGTCCTTTGCTGACTGCTTCATCTATCTGCATTTGTAAGTGCCTCCTGTGAGTCTAAGTTTTCATCTTCTGCTTTTTGAACATCATCTAAGTCTATGCTGTCGTCAGCAAACTGTATTTTATCTGCTGATTGCGACTGAATAAGTTCACGAGGCATTTCAATGGTGACCAACCAAATCTTAGACCGTTTTGGTTTGGCTTTGTATTTTCCACGTTGTATGTCTGTTTCAGGATCTTCATAGTCAACGTCGTCTGGTGTGCGAATAGTTCCAGGTTGTACCAATGTATCCTCTTTGTAGTGTACTTTACAGTTGTATTTCAACAACCTTTCAGCACCTGCAGGATCTGGCATCAACTTGTATGGGTACATCAGTGTAACTGTGATCCAGTACTTGTCAACATCAGGACCTAGTGCAATTTCTCCAGCACTCCAATGATCATAAGCATATAAATTTGTGCGTTCTAATACATCTTCAAAACTCAAAAGTGTATCCAAAATACTTTCAACTTTGTATGCACGTTCTAGTGATCTGTTAATATCTTCAATATCCATGAAATTTTATCCTCTTAAACATATTTAGCACGTACAGAACTTTCAGTTGTAATTACTAACTACTTATGTGAACAGCTGGTCATGTAAGAAGGGTAACCAAACATGGCAAGAAGAGCACTTAAAAAACAGAAGCATATGAATAATAGTATAATTAATCTTGAAACATATCGCAAACGTAAACAGCAGGTACACTTGTTACCAAGGAACCTGCATCAGGAAGATTATCTAACACTGTTAAACGATGATAACAAACACATAGTATTTGCTACAGGACCTGCGGGAACGGGTAAAACTATGTTAGCATGCCACAGAGCTGTACAGGCTTTCAAAGATGGCACACACGATAGAATAGTTATTACTCGGCCAGCAGTGAGTGTTGACGAACAACATGGATTTCTGCCAGGTAATCTTGTTAAAAAAATGGAGCCATGGACACGGCCTATATTTGACTGCTTTGAAGAGTATTATACACCACATGAGATCAATAACATGATAATGGACAACAAAATTGAAGTTGCACCGTTGGCCTACATGCGAGGGCGTACTTTTAAGGATGCGTGGATTATAGCAGACGAAATGCAGAATGCAACCCCAAGTCAAATGAAGATGCTGTTGACCAGAATAGGTACAGGCAGTAAATTTGTAATTACAGGAGACTTAAACCAACATGACCGAGGCTATGAAGAGAATGGCCTCTCAGATTTTATTTCACATCTAAGATCGGCAAATTCTGATATGATTGGATTAGTAGAATTTAGAAATAGTGATATTGAACGACATCGTGCAGTATCTGAAGTTCTAGCAATCTATAACAATCAGTGATCTAAGATTAGATCGCATATATTAGACCAGTTGTTCACTTTAGTCACATTGTCGATTGTGATGTCTTCACTAAATGGATGAGTCATCAATATTGACTTCAATCCCATTTTAACGCCTAACTCTGCGTTTTTAGGCTTGTCTTCAATCCAGTATAAATTGGTATCTTTGTATTCAGCAAGTGCTTCATCTTTGTCAGCACCTGTGTCTAAGTATATAAACTTATCAAACACATCACCAAATATCCTTTTAAGATTTTCTGTTCTTGCCATGCCAGCATACTTGTCTGTACTCAACGAACTAATTACATGGAATACATATCCTGCTTCAGCAAGTTTCTTAACACCCCAATATGCATCTTTACATGGTTCTAAATAACCAATCCTAGCACTTTCATTGAACTGCCTTACCATCTGTTGCATTATATGTTTTTCTTGACCAAACTTCTTAGCCATGTCATAAACACTTGTTTTTGTTGCAGGAGTCAATCCCTGCTCTGTCATATGATGGAAAAATGCACTAGTCCAATCTAGCAACACTCCATCTACATCTGTTAAAATTACGCCTTTTATGTCTTTCATAAAACCTCTCTCTTACTTAAACAACGGTGCAAAAGTTTCGTACACCACGTTGTATGCATTACATTCATATTCATATGTGTCATAAAAATCATAGTCATCTTCAAACACATCATCTAACTTGCCAGTGGCAAAGTCGTTCCAAGTAGCGAGCATCAGCTCCATACCCTTGAGAAGATCTCCACTTCCCCAGTTTGAAATTGTTGACTTTGCTTGGTCGAAAGTCATTTCCATCTTATTTGAACTTGGAATCTTAAACATCTGTTACCTCTTTGTTTCTAACTATACATATATAATAGCAAGATATCTTGCCTTTGTCAACCAAAAAGTTTCAAATAATATGGTTTTAATTTGCTTATTGTGTCCTCATAATCCTGAGGATTATTGTATAATTTTTTTGGTATCATATCACCTGCAAGTGTGCTTTTTATTAGATCACAGTTCTTACACAGAGTTTGTGTGTTTGTGGGGCAGTCTGATCCGCCATCTCTTTGTGTGTGAATATGATCAACAATCAACATTCCCCAAGCAGTTCTATCTCGTATCAGCTCGTCGTCGATCTGTTTAACCATATCGTGTTTCCACGGATCCAGTCCACAACTATCACAGGTTTTAGATTTATTAAAAGTCCAAGGTCGATCAGTTCGACCTGGCCCTCCATACTCACGCATTAGTCTTTGGTGTTTTTCACAAAGTCTACTGCCTACTCCTTTGTATATAGTTCTAGGGTTTGTGCAGTGAGATAGAATGCACTCTCCAGAAGGGTTTGTCTTCTTGCCCTTGTATCCTACATTGAGTCTTTCAAAAAAGTGTTTACTCATCTTGAAACTTTGTTTAAAGTAACCTTGTCATAATCAACTGATATAGGCTCCCAGTTGCTTCTCTGTAGCCTTTGTATATTATCTCTGTACAATCCCAATTTACCCCAGGGTTTGATGCATGAGTTTGATGTATCAACTGCCTGCTTGTTCATTAATTTTTTGCCATTGATATACAAATCAGCATATGATTCGCCAATTTTAAGGTCCAATACAATCTTTACTTCAGTCCATTGACCTACTTTGAATAAACCTTCTACATCAACATTTGGACCTATATATTTTGGTGTTGGCCATCCAGCTGGTTCAACTGCTATTGTCCGTAAACCGCCAAGCATACGCAATTTTATAGGTGGTTGTGTTACTTTACCATTTTCACTATGGCAATTTCCGTTTTTGCCAGTTTTGGCGTGTATCTGCATAAAAATTGCATCATAGTCTATCATATTATTGAAGCGAACATTAGCACTATATTCATAAACGTTTCCAGGTTGCATACGTTCTGAAGTTTGAATTTCAGCACGTTGCTTTTTGAAAAACTTATCAGTAGCACAGCCTCCAACACCACTTGATTTATCTAATGTTGCTCTCACAAAGTTATTTCCATTTTCTTTAAGTTTTTTAATATCTTTTATCGTATGACAATCCTGATACATCGTCACATTCCAATCCGAGTCTGTTACAACAATAGAACTGTGAGCAGTCGTACCTAATACTACACATGCCAATATAATAGAAGTAATTTTAAACATTTTTCTCTCTACTTTCTGTTATCTTTATACAAATACAATAGCATGATGTCTTGCTTATGTCAACCTGTTTGCTAAATAAAGAGATGGAAAAATAACCTCAAAATTTTTTTTGAGCAGAAAAAGGAAAAACAATGACACAACTAATAGATCCAGGTAAATTCACACACGCAACGGGCCTTTTAAGGTCCTTTTTTTTAGACAAAGGTTTTGAAGAAGTACATACTCAAAACAGGTTGAGCATATTGGCCGCATGCGAAGATCCATTTAACGTAGCAACATACAATTATGCAGGCCAGGTATGGCCACTACCGCAAACTGGCCAAATGTGGCTAGAATATGAACTCCTTACCAAGCCCTCATCGAAGGGCTTTTTTTGTGTCTCCACGTCTTACAGACAGGAGCCAAATGCAATCCCAGGCAGACATGACATAATATTCCCAATGTTTGAATTTGAAATGCCAGGCGATATCAATGATTTAAAATCAATGGAACTGGAACTTTGTGAGTATTTAGGTTTTGATGAAATAACTGAAAAAACTTACAGAGAATGGCAACAACACTACAAAGTAGATTTTGATAGTGAACTTGAAGCTGAACACGAAACTGCAATGTACAACAATTTTGGAAGTTGTATGATAACAGACTTTCCGGAATTCACCAGTCCGTTTT
>Ga0160422_10000749_pt1 | contig 19880 bp, 12 predicted proteins | sample Fk160mmetaG_FD_108192 | JGI IMG/M metagenome (GOLD analysis project Ga0160422, IMG submission 108192) | Marine microbial communities from the Central Pacific Ocean - Fk160115 60m metaG | ecosystem: Environmental > Aquatic > Marine > Oceanic > Photic zone | place: The Central Pacific Ocean... | reverse complement strand
TAGGCTTCGGGGGCATTCCACGAGTTCGGATCTACCAACGGTGCGTAGAAGAAGCCCAGTAGAGCCGTTATGACAACGCAAATCATACCACCGATTGTAATTGGAATCGCCAAGGTACTGTAATTCGCCATATCGCTGGGATTTTATCATTAGTCATGAATGCTATTAGTCAGTAATCTGGAATCATCACTGCCGCCAACCAGACCAAGGCTGAGATTAGGCTAGCGACTATGCAGCTAACTACTGGGTCGTGTACTGAGAGACTCCATGACATTCCGTTGTCCATGATAGAGGAAAGTGCATCGGTCAACTCTAGAAAAGGCCATACCAATACAATCAGGATTAGGGGAGCCGGGGCGGAAGACGATCTAGAGAGGTCGGAAACCAGTAGATGCAGAGCAGTAGCGGCTATTGCCAAATCCATTAGGGCTAGAGCCGGAATCCATAGCCAGATAGCCACATCTTCGTATTCCCCTCCGTTGAAAGTTCCAGAAAGGACTATCCATGACAAGTAAGTAATGGGAATCGGCAGAAGAATAGAGGCTCCTGTGATCGAGAGTGCCGGTCGTGATATGGGGCCCACTACTGCATTCCACCAACGCCCACAATCCGATTCAGAGAGTCGCTGCACCAGGGCTGGGGAGGAAACCGCGGCGATGAATGCGGGAGCTAGTATCAATGATGCATGAAGACGGCTGTCTTGGAGTTGGAAATCCTGCCCAGATAATAGAGCATATGATAGGAGGATTGCCACTAATGCCGGCGTGACTCTTCCGACGGTTTCTATGGGATTCCGGACTTCCATCTTCACAGACCACTTGATTAGTGATGAAACTGGAGTTTTGTTGCCTCTTTCTTCTGATTGTGGCAAATCGCATATGTCACCCAATGACTTTCCTATTTGCTCTTCTATGGATCCATCCCTGATGGTAAGTACTCTATCCGCGGATGAGGAGATATCTTTGTCATGAGTTGCAATCAGAATAGCATGATTCCTGGAAGATAATGATCTAATCCAGCTACTTAGGATATCCTTGGCGGTGTCGTCTAATCCCTCTGATGGCTCATCAAGAAGTACCACCAGTGGGGAGTTACTGAGAGCTGCTGGAGCCAAGCCACCCAGAATTGCCACCCTTCTACTCAGTCCGCCGGACAGATGGGCCAACCTATCATTGGCCCTGTGTTCTAGACCCCATAGAGACAATAGTTCCATGATTTGGTCGTCACTATGTTCTATTCCGGCCACTGAGAGTGAAACGGAAATTCTCTCTATGACGGTCTCGTCACCGCAAACTCCTCCTTTCTGCAGGGTCAAACCCATAGAAGGAGGTTGGTTTCGCCTTCCCTGTGAATCTCTGACAACTATCGAGTTTCCGTTTTCTGCCCAAATCACGTCTCCTGACCGAAGTGGAATAAGTCCTGCGAATGCCTCAATGAGGGTTGTCTTTCCGGACCCATTCTCACCCATGATCACAACCACTTCCCCCTGGCAAAGAGTCTCTGAGACTCCGTCCAGCACCCGCTGTGTCCCTCGATGTACAACTAACCCAACGACCCGGGCCAGTGCTGGCGAGGACATGTTTGTACGAGGGCGACTACTCATATTGATTATTCCACGGCAAACGAATCCCTATTTAGAGCGGTCATATGGGAAGTGTCATGCCAAGGGACCTTGACTTCACATGGGCTCAACTAGAGGGGTCAGACCTCGTGTTGATGGCTTTCCTAATTATAATAGCAATAGTTCCAATCGCCAATGCTGCCAGGAATAGGGATAGTATTGCCCTAGGAGTTGTTCTTTCCATAATTCTCGTACATTTTGTACAGTTCTTCCTATCCACTTTCGAAAGCGCTCTGGATTTCTACCCTGTCGACATATTCAGCGTCATTCCGGTTTTGGCTGACGACCCTCTACACCAACACAGGATCTTAACGTCAGCTTGGCTACATGGAGACTTCATCCACGTCCTAGGAAACGCACTAGTGATCGCACTGGCAGGAGTGCCTCTGGAGCAGAGAATGGGCGGAAAGAGGTGGATTGCGATTTACGTTATTGGATTGGTGGGAGGGAATCTAGCCTGGATCATTTCACATCAGGATTCAGCCGTCCCTGCGATAGGGGCCAGCGGTGCCGCATTCGGAATACTGGGAGCATACATGGCCTGCTGGCCAGAGGACAAAATCGAGTTTCCACTGATCTTCTTGATCAGGGCATGGCCTGTATGGTTGATTGCGTTCGTACGACTTGGGTTGGAAATCTTCCAGATGTACTCAATACAAAGTGGAACTGCCGGAGAGACGAATATTGCACATTTAGCTCACATCGGCGGCTTCTTCCTAGCATATGCGTTGGCCAGACCGATAGCGAAAGGAGCTCCCAGCCCCATCGGATTAACTGACCATTCCTTGGGCGGGTCATCGGTTTCCGATCAGATCAGGATACAAGCAACTGCAAGGATGGGGGATTTAGGGAATGATCCTTGGACAGTTGCAGGAAAACCCCTAGAAGGAAGAGCTGAAAGAGTTCTGATGAAATTGAGGGAGGAAGGCGACGAACTTGAGACAAGGAGGGCCTGGCTTGAGGAGTTGGCCGAGAATACCATTTGCCCCGTTTGTGGAGGGGAAGTTTTGACTGTTGACGACAGAGGAGTTTGCCGATTAAGTTGTAATGTTACCGCTGAACATATTAGGTGGCCATAAGTGATAATCCGACGCACACAGACCGGTTGGAATTATACAGGTCTTGAGTTTGGCTCTCCAAGAGAGCCATGAAAACGGATAAAGGCAAGTTATCCCCTGTGTTGGCTGCCTTACTGGTTTTCTTATTAGACGTACCAATAGGTTCTGCATATATTTCCGATGCACAGGACGCCCCTCTGGAGGAGTTTGTTGGGGAAAATCCCTCATCTATTCCGCCATTGGTTTGCAGTGAACATGCTTGCAACAAGGACTGGAGCTTGGAGCATACTCCTGTCGACTCAACTCCGCCGACTATGGAGTTTGGATGGTGGGAGGATTTCTGGTCCGACTCCGACTCGAATGGATTTGACGACAGGCTACAGATGATTCTTGCAGGTGAGAGGGAATCCGTGTCACTAACTTCCATCATCGGAAGCGACGGTAGGCCAACTGTAGCAATAATAGTTCACTATGCATGGCACCCGGGACCGACAGACATTGGGTCGCTTAGAAGCACGATTGAGTCTCATGGTTGGAAATCGGATGGTTCTTGGTTCATGGTCATGGATCATCTTGATGCAATCGTTCTGGATCACGTACCGGTCATTTCTCTAATTGACATCTGGAAATTGGAGGGAGTTGTCCTAGTTGAGGAGCAAAGCGTGATCGTGCCCTATCTAGACAAGGCCACCAAGGGGTCTAAGGTAAGAACTTCAGGAGTGTATGATGAGACTTTGAGGGGCCTTGGCTACCATGGTTCTGGGAAGGTAATAGCAATCCTGGATACTGGAGTAGACAACGAACATTTCTCACTCGATGACTTCTCGGACAATAACAGGGACAATACGAATGATCCTGATGATATCGAGGACCCCAAATGGTTAGGAGGGTGCGACTCAACTGGAGTGGGCCAATCTGGTTGCAATGACGAAGATCCTGATGATGGAGACGGGCATGGTACGCATGTAGCAGGGATTGCATTGGGAACAGGAGATTCCAGTCGTGTGAATCAGGGTTACTCACCGGGATCATATCTTGTCGATGTTAAGGTTATGGAAGACTACGGAGGAGGTAATTCACAATCAATCCTGGCGGGCCTGCAATGGGTCATCAACAACAGAGATACCGATTGGGGGAACAACGCATCAAGCAGAGGCATACAAGTAGTCTCGATGTCGTTCGGTAGGGCTAGCTCGGCTGTCGGAGATAGTAATGAGGACGGGACTTCAGCAGAAGCAAATCTAGTCAATCAGGCTTCAGAGAATGGGCTAGTGTGTGTTGCTGCCATTGGGAACGATGGAGCAAACAATGTAAACTCTGTTGGTGCTGCTGACACATCTATCACCGTCGGTTGGCTGGATGATAAGAATACTATAGATCGAAATGATGACTCAATAAGTTCCAACTCAAACTACGGACCTAGAAGCGACGATGGAGATGGAGATTCGTGGGATGAAATGAAGCCATGGGTAGTTGCTCCTGGTTCAAACATCAATTCTGCTCAACATGCAGAGTCATCGGGAATAATACCTGGTTCGGAGGTCAATAGAGCTAGTGACGATTATACACAAGCATCCGGATCGAGTATGTCTACGCCCGCAGTAGCGGGAATGATTGCAATAATGCTGGAAATAGGCGAAATGAGAAAGATGCCATTCATGGACGAGGATGAGCCAGGAATTGAGAGGTACGAGGCTATCAGAAGTTTCCTAGCTAGTGGATCGGAATTTAGGAGTGAGTGGTCTACGGACGGTACTTTCCAGGAAAACAACTGGAACACGAGATATGGATTCGGAATAATTGATGGCGGGAAAGTTGCCAGTGAGATGTTCGATACCGGTACCGGTGGTGGCGGTGGTGGCGGAGAGAATGAGACATCAGGCCCGGGACCCAATCAAGAGGGGAAGTGGGTGGAGATAGAGAGTCCTGCGGAGTTCTCATGGCTAGTAGAAGGGCAAGAGTACAATCTCAGAGGCCATATCAACGAACATGGGGAAGACAATGGTACGATAGAAGAGATAGTCGTGAAGGTTGAGATGGAGTTCAGAGAGTCCTCAGATACTCCCAAGCAAAGAGTCACTATTACGGATTGGTCAAATCCTATTGGGATTGTTAACTGGACTTCACCGTTCCAAGTCCCCGACCTCCCAGAGGACTACACAGATGTCTCAATCACCGGGATGGCTGCAGCGAGGAATGATATAGGCAGGTGGAGCAATACTACGGAGTTTTTCTTCCCCGTTGGAAGAGTCAACATAACCATGGATGGACCGAGCGGACAGGACGGACTCAAAGGTTCCGTGGAGGTTCATGGGGAGTTCCAGTCTATCGGAAACGCGACAATACAATGGAGATTAGACAACGAAGACTGGCAGGATGGGCCCAACTATCATGACGGTGAATGGACAGAGGAAGACCTGAATGGTCTTTGTCACTCGACTTCTCAATTCAAGGGAGACGGAAGTAGCGACCCTTGCTACCAAGGTCACGCGTTCTGCGTACACATGTTCAGGCAGGGCGAGAATTCCAATTCTGGCCTAAGATGCGAAGATGGGGACGATGGGTGGACTAGATGGAGTTTCAGATGGGATACAACCCAGTTTAAGGATGATGAGTATAGGATTTCAGTTAGGGTAGTGAGTGCAGTTGGTGTTGTATCCGATGAGATTCGAAGAGTAGTGACGGTAGACAACATTGACCCTATGCCAGATCTATTGTTCGTTAGCAAGTCCATCTCCGTCCAAGAGTTCGGCATCCCCATGCAAGAGTCATACGTTAACACGTTCTTAGAGGTCAGGGCAACCATCAGGAATACGGGGGACCAAGCTGCAACCGATGTGGGCATAATTTTGGAGGAGTGGGGAGAGAGAAAGGACGAGTACATCATACCTATTATTGACTCTGGTCAGTTTGTCGAAGTAGTCCTTTATTGGAATCCAACTGAATCCGGAGATGCCCTTCTTACAATCTCAATAGATCCCCTGAACGCAATTCAAGAGCTGGATGACAGCAATAACGAGTTATCAGGTACCTTCTCTGTCACCCCAAGGCCACCGGGAGTTGACCTAGCAATAAGACCTGGAGCGATTTCCGCAGTAACCGTATCTAGCCCGATTCCACGGCCCGATGAGTCTGTCGTGGTTCAAGCCAGAGTCGACAACCTGGGCTCTCAAGATGCCGTGGGGGTTTCTGGAACATTGGAAATGATGACTTTCCGGGGGTGGGAAATGGTAGCGAACTCAACCGTGCCCTTAGTCCTGGGAGGGTCCCATTCCACCATCTCATTCCCCATTGTGCCAAATTCAACGGGACCACTGAAAGTCAGGATTAGCGTTTTGATAGAGAGCGGTTCTGACAATGATTGGTCCGACAATGTTAGAGAAAAGACGCTATTGGTTGATAGTACGACTTTGACCGGACCAAGGGATGTAGGGATGAATCCGGGAGAAGCCCCAGTAGCAGTGGTGAGCCTGAACAGTGAGGAGGGAGAAGACCTACTCATCGGAGAGAAGGACGGGACCCTGATAATGTACAAGCTGACTCAAAGCAAATCCCTAATTGAGTGTAACAACGTGATCGAGGAACGCTGGTCGGGAGACATTTCTATTGTCAGTACCGAGGACGAGTATGCACACGTTGTATGGACTAGGAGATATATGGGTCCGAGCTCTTTCCTAATGCAAACTCTGAGCTACTCCACCGTTGACTCAAGTTGCAGAATTTCCCCTGCCCAAGATCTTCTCCCAGGTATTCCCCTTTCAGATGGAAAGTACTGGGGTATAGACATGGACGTCAAGGATTCCGAAATCCTTGTTTCAGGCTATCATAGGGATGTATTCAGCGGCGGGACTCTCGAGGACGTTACTGACATCTTTCTCCTGCATGCAGAGAGTCCACTCTCTTCCGATGACTGGACCCTGATGCCAGGAATTATCCACGACATTGACGCCGACCCCGCGCAAAGGGATTCTTTGTCCGTGGAGCTCGGAGAGGAACAGGCGCACCTACTGTATCAGACGATCAGGAATGACTCCACGGGGAAGGACAGGTTAGGAATTTGGTACTCCCATGGGGAAATTGGTCAGGAAACATGGACATACAGGAGGGCCGTTGGGGACGAGGCTGCACTGCCAGTATTGACTGTCATGGAACATGAAGATATGGACGTACTTGTCTCTATTTGGAGAGAGGGGCCCCTCCAGGACTCTGAACTAGTGACTTATGTTACAGATTCCAATTTCAAAACCATAGACGATTTGGAAACTAGGATTTCAGCTAGGGGACTGGCAGGAATTGGGACAGTGGAATCTGAGAGGGGTATCCAGGTAATTTTCGACAGAGTAGGGCCAAATGGACCGCAAGTTGAGTACGGACTAATTGATGTAGAACAGGGTTGGATAGGACTCTCGGATTCCCTGACCAGGGGGCAGTTTAATTCAATGGATAGATCTGAAGACTCACTTGAAACAATGATCGTTGTAACGACCTCGAATGGATGGCAGATTAGAACTCTGATCGATGACGGGGCTTCTGAGAGAGGAGGGAGTATTGCTGATCAGCTGAGATCTTCGTTAGGACTAGACCAAGAGAGCTTTGAAATTCTACTCATTGGGGTGGCACTGGCCGTATTGGTCCTGGGAATGGTAACACTCGTCGGTCTTTCTGCTCAGGGTTTCAGATGGATTGGGAGAAAGAGATCCATAGACGCTGGTTCCAACGTGATAATGGAAGACGATGTTGTTGATCTTGTGGAAGAGTCTGACCTTGAAGTAGGAGTTGATTTGGTAGAAATTGTAGATTCTGATGAGGCGGGGAGCGGGGAGAATGGCAGAATTAGTAGAATGGCAAGAAGGGCCAGGAGAAATGCTGAAAATTCGCATGATGAAAACGCAGAAGGATTCCTCGTAAAGCCTTCTGAGGCGGGAGACTTTACTATGATGCCAGTTCCAGAAATGGCTAATTCGGGGTTCCAAATTTCCTGCCCAAATTGCCAGAGTAGGGTAATCACGGAACCTGGCGTCAGTTCTGCTAAGTGCCCCATCTGTGATACGAAAATAGATTTCTGAGGTCGCATATGCCTCTCATATTACTTGCCTCCGCATCGGAAAGGAGACGCCAAATTCTGTCGGAATATCTCGAGGATCGAGATACATGTCTGGAATTCTGCATTCTAAGAGAGCCTGAGCAAGAGGTTTCATGTGGAATGGAGGTTAATTTGCAGGTAGAGAGTTCGTGTATTAAGAAGGCCATTGCAGCTGTAAAGGAAATGGCCTCAGAAACAGAAAATGTGGTAGATATTATCCTTGTCTCGGATACGCTAGTGGAAGATCCAGATGACCATAGAGCGGCGCTTGGAAAGCCAAAGGATGAGAGTAGTGCGGCATTCAGCTTAATCAGGTTATCAGGAAGAAGGCATAGGGTATGGTCGTCGACAGCAATTCTCAGCAGAAAAATAGGAGATTTAAGCGTCGGAGAGGATTGGCTAGCGACGATATGGACCGATTACGCTATTGTTGAGTTCGTTCATATGGGGGAGGATGATATTATTGATTTGATAAATTGTCGTTCGTGGGAGGGTAAGGCTGGAGGATATGACTTGGCAGGAGATGCTGGTAAATTCGCCCGTGTTGTCGATGGAGAAGAGATGACAGTGCTGGGATTTTCTAATAGGGCCATCGATACTCTTGGTGGTTTGCTAAACTAGGCAAATGTAACGCCGCCAAATTTCAGAATGAACTCTCTTTGAATCTCATCGAACCATTCTAGCATTGAGGAATCGAATCGAATAGAATCGACCTCTTCGTCAGACAGGAGATCGTCCTGGATTCCTTTCAAAGTTCCCGGAGCGGCTCCGCAGGAGATACAGGCTCCATCCAGGCCAATTACCAACGAGAGGGAAGGTGTTCCGTTATTCCTGAATTCTATGTTTCCTCTGGCGACCACCAAACTCCCCCCATGACTCTCAAGAGCGGCTCTTACTGGCCCTAATCTAGCCATTAATGCAGGAATCAGAGATGGATCATCTGACTCAAATAACGATACGAGAGAAAGAGAATTAAGCCTAGAAACCTCTGACGAATCTAACTTCTCTTCCAGTATGCGATTGGCCTCGGACCTCATTATTTCTTCGATTTGAGATCTGTACTTATCCTCCAGATCATCGTTTGGCCTTTGGCCTTCGGATTCCCCCGTTTCCACGCCATTGCGCGAGTGTGTGACATTATAGGATCATCTGGGAGTAGGCAGAGATTCAAATGATAGTTTGTCTGCGGGGAGATTGTAACATGTCTGGACAGAGCGCTCTTCTGGAGATTCGTGACCTCCACGTAGGGATAGATGGAAATGAGATCCTAAAGGGAATTGACCTGAAAATAGGGCCAGGAGAAATTCACGCAATTATGGGTAGAAACGGAAGCGGGAAGACGACTACTGCGAATGTGATAATGGGGCATCCAGACTTTGATGTGGAGAAAGGGGACGTGGTCCTAGAGGGAGAGAGTCTGCTAGAATTGGAGGCTTGGGAAAGGGCTAGAAAGGGAGTTTTCCTTTCATTCCAGTACCCACAAGCGGTTCCGGGCCTACAAGTAGGTAACTTCCTCAGGAAGTCAGTGGCTAGCATAAGGGGCGAAGACGAAGCAAAAGGCTCAGTATTCCGAAAAGAGTTGGCCTCGGCAATGGAATCTCTAGATATTCCCCGTTCCTTCATGTCAAGGTATGTTAATGACGGATTCAGCGGAGGGGAGAAGAAGAGATTCGAGATTCTACAGTTAATGCTCCTCAAGCCCCGTCTGGCCGTCCTGGATGAGACCGATAGTGGACTAGATATCGATGGCATCAGAACGGTCTCTGAGGGAGTAAATGCCGCAGTACGAGGAACCGACTCTGCCGCACTCATCATAACCCACTACTCTAGAATCCTAGAGCACGTGCAGCCCGACAGGGTACACGTTCTACTAGATGGTAGAATAGTAGCGTCTGGCGGCCCAGAGCTGGCAACAAAACTTGAAGAGAGAGGCTATGAATGGCTTATGGAGGAGTGATTAACGTGTCGGGAGATAGTGAAGCCAGAGAGGCAGTAGGAGAGTACAAAGCAGGCTGGCATGATCCAGAGAACTCAACGATTAGATTCGATTTCGGACTCTCCGAGGAGGTAGTTAGACAGATTTCCGAACTGAAAGAAGAGCCCGAATGGATGACGGACATTCGTGTTAAGGCCTTTAAGCACTTTTCAGAACGGCCGATGCCAACATGGGGGAACACGTCAATGCTGGAGGAAATTGATTTCGAAAACATCTGCTACTACCTCAAATCATCAGACTCAACTGAGAGGGACTGGGAGGATGTCCCTGATGACATAAGGAACACATTCGAAAGACTTGGTATTCCGGAGGCCGAACAGAAGTGGCTGTCTGGGGTTACAGCACAGTATGAATCAGAAGCAGTTTATCACAGCATCCGTGAAGACTTGGAGAAACAAGGAGTGATATTCCTAGACATGGACAGTGGACTAAAGGAGTACCCTGAAATAGTGAAGAAGTGGTTCTGTTCTGTTATTCCTTATTCTGATAACAAATTCTCTGCTCTAAATACGGCGGTATGGTCCGGCGGGTCCTTCATTTACGTCCCAGAAGGAGTACACGTGGAGATGCCTGTCCAGGCATACTTCAGAATCAATGCAAAGAATATGGGGCAATTCGAAAGGACTCTGATTGTTGCGGACAAGGGGAGCAGCATACATTATGTCGAAGGTTGCACTGCGCCATCCTATTCCACTGACTCACTACATTCTGCAGTGGTAGAATTAGTAGCACTCCCAGGTTCCCATATCAGATACTCGACCATACAGAATTGGAGTTCCAATGTTTACAACCTAGTCACTAAGAGAGGGATTGCCCATGAGGATGCCAAGATCGAGTGGGTAGACGGAAACATAGGTAGCAAACTTACAATGAAGTATCCGGCAGTGATTTTGAAGGGAGAAGGGAGTCACGCAGAGGTCATTTCAGTGGCATACTCTGGAGAAGGTCAGCACCAGGATGCCGGAGCGAAGATTCATCATCTGGCATCCAATACAACCAGCAAAATCCTTTCCAAGAGCATAAGCAAAAACGGAGGAAGAGGATCATACAGAGGAATGGTCACTGTTTCTCCAAAAGCGGACAATTGCAAGTTGAACGTTGTGTGCGATGCTTTGATCCTGGATGAAGGAAGTAGGTCCGACACATATCCGACAATGGAAGTGGCAAATCCAAGCGCTAGATGCGAGCATGAAGCCAGTGTTTCAAAGGTCAGCGATGACCAACTGTTCTATCTTATGAGTCGAGGTCACTCCGAAGAAGAGTCATTGGCAATGATTGTCAATGGATTCTTCGAGCCTTTCACTAGAGAGTTGCCAATGGAATACGCAGTTGAGTTGAATCAACTAATGGCTCTTGAGATGGAAGGCAGCATAGGATGAGGTCGGACAATGGATTCTGCCTCACAATACCTTAGCATGAGCGAGCCTGACAAGTCAAACCACCTATGGAAGTACACCCCTTGGAAGAGGGTCCATCCTACTGGTAAGATAACAGAAATTCCCGAGTTAGCTAGTGCCACTCTGAGTCTCTCAATGATGGATGGAACTGAGGTCCCTCCCGGAGTTAGTCTTGTCAGAGGCAATGGAGAGGATCTTGATCTATCGATGGATAACGCATTGACCAACTCCTTTCTTCATGCAATTTCGAATTCATCCAACTGGTTGCTTAGTGTCGAGAGTGGTTTCATATTCGAGAGTCCCATAATTCTTGATGTACAAACCGGAGAGGTTGACTCTGTAGCCCATATCTCAATGGAAATCGGAGAAATGGCAGATTTTGAGTTGGTCACCAGGGTTTCGGGAAAGAGTGATTGGTTCGGGCTTCTGAGAACGGGCAATATTGGCAGTGGAACCATTTTGAACGATGTCCTGATAGGACTTCAAGAAAATGGAACTTTCCTAAGGTCCGATTCGTTAAAAATTGGCAGAGATGCGCAAGTACGGGCTGGGACTGTATCTTCAGGATCGGAGAGGACGAAATCCGATCTGCGCTACAAATTGGAAGAGAGAGGCGGCGGGGTTAAGGTGCTCGGATCTATTTTATCTGCAGAATCCATGCATCTTGACCACCACATCGAGATCCATCACGAGGCACCCGACACATTCAGTAGGCTGTCTTGGCACTCCGCTTGTGGGGGAGATAGCAAAACCATAGGAACAGGGATGCTACAGGTTAGCAAGGGGGCCAAAGGAGCCGATGCTGGACAAATTTTCCATAATTTACTATTATCCGATTCTGCAGAGGCGGATTCAATACCAGAACTGGAAGTAATGGAGAATGACGTTGTTGGTTGCGGTCACGGAACCGCGAATGGTCCAATAGACGAGGAGCAGGTGTTCTACCTAAAGACAAGAGGATTTGATGAGAAAGAAGCAAAGAGGGCCCTGATTGCGGCCTTCCTGAACTCTACTCTCTCGGAGATGGGAGGGGAAGGGTTGCACGAGTGGCTCGTAGGCGAGTTGACTCTACAACTTGAAGCCCTGCACTCCTGAGATGAGAAATTCATTTGTACCGGAATGTTTTGGTTCAGTCATGGACAGTGACCATTGTGAGGACATCTCCTGCTTATGTGGATACAGGGGGAGGGCGGTACCAATGCGCCAACATATGGAGTGCCCTCGCTGCTACAGGGTCGTAGAAGCTTGTTGCGAAGGTATTCCAGAATATTACTAGCATTACGAAGAGTTGTTTTTGCACTTTGATCTGAGAAAGAGGGAGAATATGGCACAAAAGAATGGTTTGGAAGTCAGGGGGCACGAAAGAAAGGTATCCTCCATTTTGGGAGGGGTTGCGGCTACTTATCTTGTATTGTGCTTTCTTGCTCCGCTTCTAATGCCTACAGACTCGGTACCAGAGCTTTCTGGTCGGGCTAATGCGATAGATTATGCGTTCGAGAGTAGTTGGGGAAACGAGGACCACGGAGAAGGTAGCAAGGTAGGGCACGATCAATCTCAGCATGGGGGAAGTTTCGCATGGTCCGAGTTAAATCCACTATGGGCAATAACATATGGCTTCGGGGACTTGAATTGCCACCAGAAGCATGAGAGATCCTGGGAAATCAACGGTAACCAGATGCCCGTTTGCGCCAGGGATATCGGGATTTTTCTCGGATTCTCAATTGGTTGTCTAATCTTTGGGCTCAGGGGATTCAATAGATGGACGGTGAGGGATACATTCCTCTCAGTATTCCCTGATGACTCGATGAGAAAAGTCTACGAGAAGGATATTAGATTACCACTTATGCTTTTCATAATGGGCTTAGGTTTGGTGCCCATGGGGATTGATGGTTTCACACAACTTCTTCTCGACTCATACGAGTCAAACAATCCTCTGAGGCTGGTCACGGGGGCTGGGGCAGGACTGGTCGGCGGACTGTGGTTCTCCTCTGCATTCTCGGCTAGGCCCAAGTTCTTCGATGGGGCTGATGGCGTAGAACTTCCAGCTGGTTCAAAGCTTGTAGTTAAGTGATCTACTTACCAGACCACCAATCAACCAAGGTGTCAATTGTCTCCGGATTTCTTCCGGATTCTTTGCCACTTCCGAGAATGGATAAACGACTGATTGTATCGAAGAAAGCCTTCTCGTGTATATCAGATTTTGCTAACTGGCCCAGAGAGAATCTCAAGTGTGTATCTGGATTTCTAGACTGCCATTGGTATATCGCCCTCCTCAGCGGCCAGATGGCGAGAGCGAGGTATCCGAAGGAGAATATCTCACTTCTTAGCTGTGACTTCGGCGATTCTCTGCCTATCAGATTCTTCCTTTGTGTTATCCAACCCATCTCCTTGAGGAACTTGACGATTCTTTGTGTGTGCCTCTCTGAGACGCATCTTACCGGACCCATTGCAGACCTCATCTCTGGTATCTCTACCGAATTTAATAGTGCGAGAGTACCGCAGACCGATGACATCGAGTGATTCAAAATATTCTTTGGAAGGATTTGATTATAGTTGGAATCTTTAGATACCGATGATATGTAGTGTAGATGGCTATCTTGGGCTTCCTTCAGTATCTTCCATGGCTTCTTCCCATCCAACCATTCCGTTTTCCGTTTTGCGTTTTCCAAGCCGATATCAGAAAGTCTACTTTGATTCTTTGACTCGTTTACAATATTCCTTATTCGAAACTGGTCGACTTGTTCCGTTTGCACATTGATCGGGTGTGGTCTGCTGTGCAAGAATCCGCGAATTACTTCTTTCAACTGTGTTCGAAGTTGGTTCTGAGACCCCTCATTAGAGACTGGTCCAACTACCGCCCCCATGTCGAATGGAACGGGCATTTCCAATTCTCCGGAAAGGAGTCGCCGGTACCCCTCCCTAATCCTGATTTGAAAATTAGAGGTCTCAAAGTACTCTTCCTTGTTTGAAATCCCTCGAAGAGTTCCGCTTCTAATTCTCTCAAGTGCGATTTTCGGGTCGCAATCAACCCATATGCATAGGTCTGGGATTAAAGCAGCGGAGTTAATTTGTGCTGCCTTCTCTAGACCAATACCGCCGACAATACCCTGGTAAACTAAGGAAGAGTGTATGTTTCTACCACATACTACGGCCTTACCCTCGTTAAGGCGAGGTAGTATCCAACCATGAGAATGGTCAAGCCTATCCGCAGCAAAAAGGCCAGCTTCTTCCTCGGGAGAAAGGGTTTGCTTTCTCACCGAATCTATTGCCAGCCTACCAAGTGCGTGATTCCTTCTCGGCTCCGCGGTAGTCTCAACGGAAGTAAAACAGAACTCAGATTGAAGAATTTCGGAGACAATCTCCGCAGCAAGGCCCTTCCCACTTCCATCTCCGCCTTCAATTGAGAACAGGTACATGGTACTCTCCTGCTTCTAATCGTGCCTACCGGAAAACTGTTCCTTAGAAAGAGTCACCATCCCCATGCCCACAAGGATCAACAGAGGACCGATGAAAATCATCCCTCTACTCCAGAGTCCGAGGAATGAAAACCACCAGGATCTGCGATAGCTGCTCCCTCTGTAAGCCTCAACACCCCCGTAAATTCCCATTAGACCCAGAAATATAGTCATGAATGCAATCAGATTAGCAGTAAACACAGATTGGTATTGGTAGCTTTCGCCTCTTCTGTCTAACACATTTTCCCCGTCTCCCTCAGACATTGTGATAGTCAACTGCGTCTCGTCTCCGGGAACGAAGTACAACTTGGTAGTATTGTTTCCAGGGTGTGTGAAAGATAGTAGTGCAGGCTCTCTTCTGATATCAGTCAGTGAGAACCTACCATCAGAATCGGTGGTTGTCTCCCTACCAGTAGAGGCTCCTTCGACTGAAAGTAGCCTCACTCTTACTCCCTCAAGAGGGTCACCACCAGAGTCATTTCCGGAAAGTCCCGATATAACAATCCCAGATACGTCAGAGTAATCCTCCGAAGAGTCGAGAGTTTCATCCATGATTTGACTTGGGTTGGAAGAAACCAGCAGCAAGCCTAGCAAGACGCCAAGTAGGCTTCCCGCGATTATCAAAATGGCCCCTGCGATTCTTGTTGAAGACTCCTCCGAGATATCCTCCAGAAAGTACTCGAGGTCTATTCCTCCAGCATCCTCGTCTTCGGACATGATGATTCCTACGGTGGGGAGTCCTTGAAGTTGGGCGTTTCGGGTTTGTTCTTGTTACGAAAAAATACCAATAAGGGCAATAACAGCACTACGAAAATAATGAAGATTTGAGAGAACCTGTCTAACCCACTGGTTTCTTGAATTTCATTAGGGGTTTCTTGGGATGAGATTTCTATCAGATAAATATGTGTCCAATTCTTACCTGTAATCCAAAAACCCCCCGATGACTTATCGAATGCTATTCCGTTCAAAACTTCATTTGAGTTAGTCCCCTGAGTTGAAGAGATCGAAGTAGGGGAAACGAAATACTGTACATTCCCTGATATTGAATCGATGCTAATGATGACGTCCTGCAGCCATACATTTGCTAGAATTTCCTCTTCGACACATTCCAGTTCGTTGATATTGGGGACTGGTCGCCCATCCCAACTGACCTGAATAGTGTGGTTAACTTCGAACGTTTCTGGGTCTCTAAAGGAAATTTGTGAGGTCCCGTTAGACATCACTAAGAACTCACCGTTGAAACAAATTCCCCACCCCTCTCCCCCGAAACTGAAGTTCTCCACGATACTGAAGTTGGAGATATCGATTCGGAATGCTTGTTCTTCCTTCCAGGTTAGCATAATTATTGATTGTTCCAAAACCGTGATTCCTTCAGCGAAGTATGAGTCATTGATCGGCATTTCTCTGATTATATTCCCGCTTTGCAAGTCTATCTCGGTAAGCCGAGATTCCCCATAGAGTCCAGAACTCTGGAAAATCGAACCATCCAGTACCTCAAGACCTTGGGTGAAAGAGGTTTCTTCGAGAGGAATTGATCTGACCACCTTGAATCCTCTTTCCTCTGCTTCTTCGATGGAATCCGAAGCCATAGATTCCACAGAAAGGGAAATAGAAAAAGCGAGAACGCAAACAATTGATGCCCCGAGTCGCCTCCGCATGTACGAACGATGCTCCATCGATGTTAAAATAAATCCTCGAACAGTCTAGTTCATAATGAGTAAGGATATGTTAGTTATGGTCAGCGGTACAGATTCTAACACGAACAGAAAAACTGTTCCTATCGCAATTGCTCTAATCTTTGTATTCGTTTTGCCTCTGATCTCCTCCAGCGTCATGGGAGTCTCCTCAGCCGGTCAACCAAGGAGCTGTCTGAACTCATGGTCAGTGGGTGATGAGGATAATATCACCACCAGTGACGGTACGTTTGCAGTAACAGTGGAGAAAATTTCCTCCAACTCTGCAATATTTGTGGAAGAAGGGCAAATAGTCTCATCCACAATCCTGAATGACATTGTTTCGAACTGGGAATCAATCATTTTCCCGACAACGACAAATTTCTTTGGGACCCCCCCAGACATAGACGGGAATTGCCAGATAGAGATAGCAATAATCCCCATTGATGGACCAGGGGGAGATGAGGGTTACTTCGAGACTGGGGTCTCGACTTTGCGGGAGTCTTTGTTCATCGATATCGATGATATTTCTGAGAGAAATAGGATTCTTTCCAGCGAGTTCAGCGAGCTGATCCACCATGATTACGACCCATTTGAGTACCTCTGGGTGAAGGAGGGTTCTGCTGGGCTATCTGAGTTCATGAGCTATGGAGAGTCCCAGCATTTGGAGGAAAGGGCCAACTCTTGGACACAAAATTCCACCACTAGTCTCCGATGGTGGGACGGACGTACCTCTGATATGGGCTCTAGCTTTCTTTTCCTTTCCTATCTATCTGACAAACTAGGAGGATCCACGGGGATTCAGCAATTGATTTCTGATCCCTCTCTAGGCGGAAACGGGATAGAGAATTTAGCTAGGAACCCAGGTCCCGGGTCGACACCTATTGGCTTGACAATGAGTGAAATTTTTGCTAACTTCAGTGCTGCGATAACCCTAGATAGCGATCAGGGAGCATTCGGATTCTCCGAAATCGACTTATTGGACGACTGCTCTTCTGGGGGTTTCTGCAGGAATATAGCCAGCGCAGAAAACAACGATTGGACCGAGGCATGGCAATCTTTTGGACACTCTTTGGAGGGTTGGGGCCTCAAATCGTTCAGATTTTCCGGAGGGGATGGATACCCGCTGAGCATCCTCGTCCAACCAGATAGGTTTGGCTTCGAAGGAGCAGTTTTGTCCAAGGAAGACTCCACTGGCACATGGAGCATGGACAGGCTGAGGATAGACTCAGAAGACGGGAGAGGGACTGGACTTGTCAATGGATTCGGGAATTTAACCAGTGAAGTATGGCTTCTTGTGTGGTATAACTCCCTGGTAGATGACTGCGACTTTGATTTCGCAAACTGTGGGGTTCTTTCTGGAGGAAACTACCCAACAGGTAGTTTTTCCGTCAGTGCTAGCCAGGTTACTGATTCTGCTGAATTAACCATAGAAACAGTCGAGGGATTTGATAGAGATGGCGACTTAATGGATGATAGTGTGGAAATAGGAATTGGCGTCAGTTCCAGTGCGTTCTTCGAAACCCTATCGGTTGAGATATCAGCATTTTCTGAAAACTCCCTGTATGACTCCTCGGAATTCACAATTTCTGTGGGTAATTCAGAGCCCGAGATTCGATCTGTATGGTTCACCCCCCCATTCACTGCTGAGTGGACAATAACAGCCAGAGCTAGTGACATTACAGGTGAATTACAGGACATAGCTCAAACCCTCCCCATAGAGATATTCAACATGAAGCCTGAGAGTTCGGGTTCTATTTCTTCTAATCAGACGGAAACCTGGTTGCCAACCTACATCTTTGGAGGGGGGTACGACTCGTGGGGTTTTGGTTATCAAAACGGGTCATTTGGCCACAATGATTCTCTTGAATCATACATCTGGGGACTAGGCGATGGCAACTCTTCAAGTCTGAAGAATCCTGTCCATACATACACGCAAGAGGGAGACTACGTAATCACGCTAGTTGTTGAAGACCAAGGAGGATACTTCTCGGAACCTAAATCATGGGAAATATCGGTGAATGATACTTCGCAACCAGTCCCCGATATCTCAGTTGATGGATTGCCAATTGAGGAAGAGTTGGTAGTTCAGACCAACCAGAGAGTACAATTTTCTGCCTTCGGAACCTCGGATAATGTCCCTGTCAATCGTCTATTTTTCTCATGGAACTGGGGGGACGGAGATACGGTGTCGGGTGTTGGTCTGTACGAAGTTAGTCACTTGTGGGTCGATGGAAGCGGCGAGGGAACTACTTATTCCCTAGAATTATTAGTTAGCGATGGTTTTCAGTCTTCTCAGAAAACAGTGCTAGTGAAGGTCCTAAATCGAGAGCCAAATCAAGTATTCTCTGAGGAATTGGAAGCATTTGCAGTGACGCCGATAATTATGCCAGAAGTTTTTCTTGATGAAGATGGAATAATTGTAGAATATAGGTGGACATTCGATGAGGGCGTAAATCTCGATGGAGAGGGTGTTTCACTTACCTCTGAATTCTCAGAGACAAGTTCATTCAAATCTAACCCCATAGTGAGTTGGAGGGAGCCAGGTCAGAAAAATGTAACACTAGAGGTGGTTGACGATGATGGTAACTTCTCGGTCGCTCATCTGAGTGTAAACATACTAAATCAACGACCAGTGGCACTCTTCGAACGTCCTTTGGATGGACAGATTGGAGACACTTACATCTTCAGTAGCTTGTCATTCGATCCTGATGGGGATTCCTCAGAACTATCCCATTCATGGACATTCTCAGATCGAGAAGACCCCATAGAAAACACCACTTCTGTTAGCAGAACTTTTTCACAACCGGGACTCTACAGTATCACACTAGTCGTTTTGGACGAAAGGGGGCTCGATTCGGCCCCCAAGACTTTCCTGATTTACATCGAAAATCCCCTCCCAATTCCAATTATATCATTCAGTTGTCCGAGCGATCAAGGGGGGATTTTATCGAGAATCCCTGATTCTAGCGAGTCGGACATAGTCTGGCGCGTCCCTCAAACTGGAGAGGGGGGGGCTTTCATCGCCCCTGGTGATTTGATTAGGTTCGATGGAAGCGGCAGCTTTGACGCGGATCCGATGTTCCAGGACAGATCTTCCGTTGAAATGAACGACCCGGAATGGGGCGGGATTGTGGACTGGATTTGGGATTTCGGAGATGCCAGCCCTTCCACATCTGGGCCTATGGTTTGGCATAGCTATGATAGACCCGGAGAATATACTGTTAGGCTTACTGTAATCGATGGTTTTGGAAGTGGGGACTCGAATACCACCGAGATGAAAGTCAGAGTCTCATCAGCACCAGAGATAACGACAACCAGCCCCATTGCGACTGATTATGTTGTAGTTGGAGAATTGGTCAATCTTTCTGGAGAAGCCAGAGATTATGATCTGGACCTCGGCATCATTGCTTGGATAGATGATGACGCGCTTTTCGATAGTGACGGAGATGGAGATCCAACCAACGATAGAGACAGGAATTTGACTGACGCTCTAGAGTTCAATTGGGACCTCAATTCCTACGTGGATGATGACTGCCTGACATTGGAAGGTTGCGACGGAAATACGAGGAATGACTGGATAGGAGTCAATCAAAC